>Ga0207711_10000510_pt1 | contig 39938 bp, 39 predicted proteins | sample KBSS34metaG_FD_184401 | JGI IMG/M metagenome (GOLD analysis project Ga0207711, IMG submission 184401) | Switchgrass rhizosphere microbial communities from Kellogg Biological Station, Michigan, USA - KBS S3-4 metaG (SPAdes) (version 2) | ecosystem: Host-associated > Plants > Roots > Rhizosphere... | reverse complement strand
TGCAGCGCTGGACAAAGCGCGCGACGACAGCCGGGTCAAAGCGGTGGCCCTCGACCTCGGCGGCTTCAACGGCGGCGGCGCGACCGCGATCGGGGACCTCGCCGACGCCGTGCGGCGGGTCCGCTCGGCGGGCAAGCCGGTCATCGCCTATGGCGTGGGCTATACCGACGACAGCTATGCGCTGGCGGCGGCGGCGTCCGAGATCTGGCTCAATCCGCTGGGTGGAGTCCTGATCAGCGGCCCGGGCGGGTCGAACCTCTATTACAAGGGCCTGCTCGACAAGCTCGGCGTGACCGCCAACGTCTATCGCGTCGGCACCTATAAGTCGGCGGTCGAGCCGTTCATCCGCAACGACATGTCGCCCGAGGCGAAGCAGAACTACATGGCGTTGGACCACGCGCGCCTCGAAACCTGGCGGCAGGAGGTGAAGCAGGCGCGTCCGAAGGCCAATATCGACCTGTTCCTGTCGAACATGAACGGCGCGGTTGCCGCGGCCGGCGGCGACATGGCGAAGGCGGCGCTGAACGCCGGCCTGATCGACCGCGTCGGCGACCGTCGCGCGTTCGAAGCGCGGCTTGCCGAGCTCGGCGGCGGACCGGGCGCGCACGGCCTCGCATTCCGCCAGGTGAAGCTCGGGTCGTACATCGCTGACGTCGTCGAGCGTAACCCGAGCGGGCCGATCGGCGTCGTGACGATCGCCGGAACGATCATCGACGGCAAGGCCGGGCCCGGCACGGCAGGCGGCGACACGATCGCCGGCCAGATCGAGGACGGTGTCCGCAACAAGGGCATCAAGGCGCTGGTCGTTCGTGTCGACAGCCCCGGCGGTTCAGTGCTCGCGTCCGAGCGCATCCGCCAGGCGCTGCTCGAAGCCAAGTCGAAGAAGATCCCGGTCGTCGTGTCGATGGGCAGCGTCGCCGCGTCGGGCGGCTATTGGGTCTCGACGCCGGCCGACTTCATCTATGCCGAGCCCTCGACCATCACGGGATCGATCGGCGTGTTCGGAGTCATCCCGAGCTTTCAGGGGACGCTGCAGAAGCTCGGCGTCGGCGCGGACGGCGTGAAGACCACGCCGCTTTCCGGCGAGCCGGACCTGTTCAAGGGGCCGTCACCCGAAGCCAACCAGCTGATCCAGACAGGCGTCGAGGCAATGTACAGCCGCTTCCTCGGAATCGTCGCGCAGGCGCGCCACAAGACGCCGCAACAGGTCGACCAGATCGCCCAAGGGCGGGTGTGGGACGGCGGAAGCGCGCACCAGCTCGGCCTGGTCGACGGGTTCGGCGGGATGAGCGAAGCGATCGCCAAGGCGGCGCAGCTCGCGAAGCTCGGCGACGAGCGCGGGGTTCGCTACCTCGAGCAGCAGCCACGCTTCCGCGACCAGCTGATCGAGGCGCTCGCCGACCGTGACGACGACGGGATGGCAGGCCCCGCCGACGCCTTTTCTGTGCTGGCGCGCAAGCCCGGCGAGCAGCTCGCAGCGGCGCTGGCCGAGGTCCGGTCGATCATGGCCGGCCCCAGCATCCAGGCGCGCTGCCTCGAATGCCCGGCAGTCGCGCCGGCCGCACTCGATCAGAAGGACCTGACGCTCCTCGGCCTGATCAAGAGATGGCTCAGCTGACCGGCAGCACCGGCATTCCAACTTGAAACCAATACGGTCTCGGGAGGGCCGCATGCGGCAGTCAATCATTGTCATCCTACTTGCCGGCGCTGCGCTCACCGCCTCGCCCGCGATCGGCCAGAGCACGATCACCGAACGGTCGGTCGCCGCGCACGAGCATTTCCTTGCGAGCGACGCCCTGCAGGGCCGCGGCAGCGCGACCCGCGACGAGGCTATTGCGGCTGCTTACGTGGCGTCCCGGTTCGAGGCCTATGGCCTGACTCCGGCGCCGGGGATGAGCGGCTATCTGCAGACCGCGACCATCGTGAAGCAGCAGCTTGGCGGTCCCGTGACCCTCGTCGCAAATGGTGCGCCAGTTGCCCAGCCGACCATGCTGGCAGGGTCGGGCAAGTCGGTGTCGGGGAAGCTCGCGGTCGCGAATAGCGTGAAGGACCTGCCCAAGGCTCCAGTCGTGCTGCTTACAGCCAGCGCAGTGGATGCCATGCAGCTGTTTCGAGCGGCACGTGAGAAGCAGGTCGCGCTGGTCCTCATCCGGGAAAGCGACGCCACCCGGAAGCTTGCGACCATGATCAATGCGCCGCGCCTGCCGAGCTATCTCGATGGGGAGGCTCCCGAGGGAGGACCGACCGTAGTGACGCTGCCGGATTCGGCCGTTGACGCGTTGGCGAGCAAGAGTGGAACCGACGTGACGCTCACCGTCGCCGTCAGCGAGGAGCGGTCGCCGACGACCAATGCCGTCGGCTACTTGCCGGGCAGCGACCCATCGGCCGGCGCTCTGCTGTTCTCCGCGCACCTCGACCACCTCGGCCGCCGGCCGGACGGGACGATCATGTACGGCGCCAACGACGATGCTTCCGGAACGACGGCTGTGCTCGAGCTTGCCGAAGCGCTCGCCGGCGGCAAGCAGCCGAAGCGCAGCATACTGTTCGTCGCTTACGGCAGCGAGGAGATCGGCGGATATGGCTCGACCTATTTCGCCAAGCACCCGCCGGTTCCACTCGACAGGATCATCGCCAACGTCGAGTTCGAGATGATCGGGGCGCAAGACCCGAAGCTTCCGAACAATACGCTGATGATGACCGGCTTCGATCGCTCCAACCTCGGCGCGGCGATGAAGCAGCATGGCGCGCTCGTGACCGGCGACCCCTATCCGGAGCAGCACTTCTTCGAGCGGTCGGACAATTACTCGCTGGCGCTGCAGGGCGTGGTCGCGCACACGGTGTCAGGCTGGGCGGTGGTGCCAACCTATCACCAGCCGACCGACACGGCGGCCAACCTCAACATTCCGTTCATGACCAGCGCGATCCGATCGCTGGTGGCGCCGCTCGAATGGCTCGCGAACAGCGACTTCGTGCCGGCGTGGAGTCCCGGCGGAAAACCGACGCCCACCCGTTGAGGCAATCAGTCGTCGCGCTTGAACAGGCGCGCTCCGCCGCCCTCCGCGGTAACTTCATAGGCGTCCGGCTGGAGCTTCCAGACGGCGCTCATCGGTTGCTCAGCGCTGGTCGCGGTCGCGTGAATCGTTCCGCTGAAACGCCAGTTGTCGCCGGAGACCAGGGCATTGCCCGTGCCGAGCCCGCCAAGCGAGTTCCAGTAGGTGAAGATCACTTGGCTGCCCTTGGCGCTGTACACCGTCTCGCCCTCGTAGACGGCCCGCCCGTCGACCGTGACGACGTGCCGGTCGCGGACGTGCTGGCCGCCGTAGACGGCTTCGAAGCAATGCTTGTCCACGCCCTGGTTGCCGGGTGCGGGGCCGACCCAGCAATGGCCGGTTATTGCTGCCCAGGGCTGCAGCGGAGCCTGCGCAAAGGCGGCGGCGGCGGCGATCAGCGCGATCATCGGACAAGGCCCAGGATGAGGCCGAACAATGTGAACTGAAGCATGTGGTAGCCGCCATTGATCAGCCACAGGCTGAGCGGCCGGCGCTCGAACAGATAATCGATCCCCAGCGCCGCGGCGACCCAGCACAGGCCCGCCGCGAAGCCTGCCCCGACGGCGCCGGCGAGCGGCATCGACCGGCCGAGAAACATAGCGAACACATAGGCCGCGATGAGGCTCAGCATGAAGGTGAGGCCGAAGATCATGACCATGTTGCCGCTCTTGGCCTGCTCGTCGCTGACGCCGGCGGCCCGTTGCCAGGCCTTCGCGAAGAGCAATGGCGAATACCAGATGCCGCCGAGAACGAGTGATGAGACGCCGCAAAGCAAGACCGCGAGTAAATTGACCTGTGGCACGTCAGCCCTCCCCTTTATTGATTCTACGCGGCGCGCTCCCGCAACGAGATCGCGTCGACATGCGCGCGGAGCTGCGCGACTGCGCGGTCGAAAGGACCAATGTCGCGAAAGGTCCGGGACTGCATGACTCCGCCCTCCATCACGTTCAGCGCCAGCTCGGCCAGCGCGCGCAGATCGGTCTCCTCGGGAAAGCGATCCCGCGCCTGCGCAAAGCAGCCTTCGACCGCATCGACCCAGGCCCGGAAGTTCGCGGCCATCAGCTCGCGGACCGGCGGATCGGGCTCGTGCAGCTCGAGTGCGAGGCTACCGATCGGGCAGCCGTAGGTGCAATCGGTCTCGACCAACGCCCGGCGATAGCTGGCGAGCAAGGCGAACACGCGCTCGACGGGATCATCGACGCCAGACCAAGCCGGCTCGAGCAGCATCGGACCGATCCCATCGCGATAGGCTTCGAGCACCGCGACCAGCACGTCCTGCTTGCCGGGGAAGAAATAATAGAGGCTGCCGCTGTTGACCTGGCTGCGGCTCAGGATGTCGGCGATCGAGGTCGAGCCGTAGCCCTTGAGCCAGAACAGCTCCATCGCCGCCTCGACGATCCGCGTGCGTGTATCCTTATTCACGCAGACCATTTAGTTGAACGTTCAATCAAGAGTCAAGCGGCCACTGTCACAAGTAGCCGCGCGCGGGAATCAAATGTGGATCGGCTTGCCGGTCACCGCCATCGCCGCCTCCTTGAGCGCTTCGGAATGCGTCGGATGGGCGTGGCAGGTGTAGGCGATGTCCTCGCTGGTCGCGCCGAACTCCATCGCCTGGGCGGCCTGCGCGATCATCGTGCCGGCGACGCTCGCGATCATCCAGACGCCGAGCACCCGATCGGTCTTGGCGTCGGCAATGACCTTCACGAAGCCGTCGGGCTCATGGTTGGTCTTGGCGCGGGAATTGGCGAGCATCGGGAACTTGCCGACCTTGACCTCGCCATGCTCCCGCGCCTGCGCTTCGGTGAGGCCGACGCCGGCGATCTCCGGCATCGTGTAGACGACCGAGGGGATCACGTCGTGATTCACGATCCCGGTCAGGCCCGCGATATTCTCGGCAACGGCGATGCCTTCATCCTCGGCCTTGTGGGCGAGCATCGGGCCGGGGATCACGTCGCCGATCGCCCAGATGCCCGGAACCGACGTCTTGAAGCTGTGGTCGGTCTCGATCTGCCCACGCTGGTTGGTCTTGAGCCCGGCCTTGTCGAGCGCGAGGCCATCAGTGTTGGGACGCCGGCCGATCGAGACCAGGACCGCGTCGGCCTCGATCGTTTCTGAAGCGCCGCCCTTCGCAGGCTCGACAGTGAGGGTGGCCTTGCCGCCATCGACCTTCACGCCGGTGACCTTGGTGCCGAGGCGGAATTCGATGCCCTGCTTCTTGAATATCTTGTTGGCTTCCTTGCGGACGTCATCGTCGAAGCCGGGCAGGATCTGGTCGAGGAACTCGACGCAGGTGACCTTCGCGCCGACGCGGCGCCACACGCTGCCGAGCTCGAGCCCGATGACTCCGCCGCCGATCACGACCAGGTGCTGGGGCACCTTGGCCAGCTCCAGCGCGCCGGTCGAGGAGACGACGATCTTCTCGTCGATCTCGACTCCGGGAAGCGGAGTCACTGAGGAGCCCGTGGCGATGACGATGTTCTTCGCGCGCACGGTGCGCTCGCCGACCTTGACCGTGTCGGCGCTCTCGAAGCTCGCATGGCCCTTCAGCCACTCGACCTTGTTCTTCTCGAACAGGAACTCGATCCCGCCGGTGAGGCCCTTCACTGCGTCGATGCGCTGGGCGTGCATCGCCTCGAGGTCGAGCTCCGGCGTGACCTTGATGCCCATCTTGGCCATCGCGCCGCCGGCGGCCGCCTCGAAATATTCGGACGCGTGGAGCAGTGCCTTGGACGGGATGCAGCCGACGTTGAGGCAGGTTCCGCCGAGCGTCTCGCGGCTTTCGGCGCAGGCGGTCTTGAGGCCGAGCTGCGCGGCGCGGATCGCGGCAACGTAGCCGCCGGGGCCGGCGCCGATCACCAGGACGTCGAAATCATAATCAGCCATGAAGATTCCTCAGAGATCGATGAGCAGCCGCGTCGGATCCTCGATCGCTTCCTTGACGCGCACCAGGAAAGTCACCGCCTCGCGGCCGTCGATCAGGCGGTGATCGTAGCTCAGCGCCAGATACATCATCGGGCGGGCGACGATCTGTCCGTCCTTGACCACCGGCCGCTCCTCGATGCGGTGCATGCCGAGCACGGCCGACTGCGGCGGATTGATGATCGGAGTCGACAGGAGCGAGCCGAACACGCCGCCGTTGGAGATGGTGAAGGTGCCGCCGCTCATCTCATCGACGGTGAGCGTGCCTTCCTTGGCGCGCTTGCCATAGTCGGCGATGGTCTTCTCGATCTCGGCGAAGCTCATCCGGTCGGCGTTGCGGACGACCGGAACGACGAGGCCCTTGGGGGCGGATACGGCGACCGAGACGTCGAGATAGTCGTGATAGACGATCTCGTCGCCCTCGATGCTGGCGTTTACGCTCGGCACGTCCTTCGCGGCGAGCGCGCAGGCTTTCACGAAGAAGGCCATGAAGCCCAGGCGGATGCCGTGCTTCTTCTCGAACAGGTCCTTGTAGCGGGCGCGCGCGTCGATCACGGCGCTCATGTCGACGTCGTTGAACGTCGTTAGCATCGCGGCGGTGTTCTGCGCTTCCTTGAGGCGCCGGGCGATGGTCTGGCGGAGCCGCGTCATCTTGACGCGCTCTTCGTGGCGGTCGCCGGCTGGAGCGGTCACCTTGACCGCAGCAGCGGGCGCTGCCGCGGGAGCGGGCTCGGGCGCGGCCGGCGCCTTAGCCTGCGGAGCCGGAGCGGCAGGAGCCTTGCCCTGGGCTGCGGCGATCACGTCGTCCTTGGTCAGCCGCCCGTCTTTGCCGGTCCCGCGGATCCGGGTCGGGTCGACATGATATTCAAGCACGGCGCGCCGCACGGCGGGCGACAGAGTGGTGATCTGGTCGTCTTCGTGCTCGAGCTCGGCAACGGGGGCGGTGGCGTCGCCGCGCAAGGCGGGAGTCTCGCCCGCGCCGGCGGGGTTGGTCGTGGCCGCAGCAGCCTCGGCGGCCGGGCTCGGAGCCGGCGGCGCGGCGCTAGCCGTCGCACTCTGGTCGATCCGGGCGATCACTGCCCCGACCGCGACCGTGTCGCCTTCGCCGACCAGCTGCTCGGTCAGCACACCGGCAACCGGCGAGGGCACTTCGACGCTGACCTTGTCGGTCTCGAGGCTGGCGATCGGCTCGTCCGCGGCGACCTTCTCGCCGGGCTTTTTGAGCCACTGGGCGAGCGTGCCTTCGGTGATCGACTCCCCGAGTGCGGGGACTTCAACGTCAGTGGCCACTGTCTTCCCTCTTATTCCGCGGCGACCGCACCGGCCGGCTGAGCCGCTTTTTCCTTGTCCGTGTCGTGGCCGAGCGCCGCCGCGATCAGCGCCGCCTGCTCGGCCTGGTGCCGCTTGGCAAGGCCTGTGGCAGGCGAGGCGCTGGCGTCCCGTCCCGCATATTGCGGCCGCATGCCCTTGAAGCCGGCATCGGCGAGGCATTGCTCGAGCAGGTCCTCGACGAACAGCCAGGCGCCGTTGTTCTTCGGCTCCTCCTGCGCCCAGACCAGGTCCTGCAGCTTGGGCATCGCCCTCAGGCGCTTGAGCAGGGGCTCCGACGGGAAGGGATAGAGCTGCTCGATCCGGACGATCTCGACGCCGAGATCGCCGCCGGCGTCACGCGCCTCCATCAGCTCATAGACAAGCTTGCCCGAGCACAGCACCAGCCGCCGGGTCTCGCCTTCGGCGGGCGGGTTGAGGTCGCTGAGGATGCGCCGGAAATGGCTCTCGCCGGTGAAGTCGCCGATGCTCGACACCGCGAGCTTGTGACGGAGGAGCGACTTCGGCGTCATCATGATCAGCGGCTTGCGGAAATCGCGACGCATCTGCCGGCGGAGGATGTGGAAATAATTGGCCGGGGTCGTGCAGTTGGCGACCTGGATATTATCCTCGGCGCAGAGCTGCAGATAGCGCTCGAGCCTGGCCGAGCTGTGCTCGGGTCCCTGCCCTTCAAAGCCGTGCGGGAGCAAGACAACCAGGCCGCTTGCGCGTAGCCACTTCGCCTCGCCGGCGGCAACGAACTGGTCGATGATCACCTCGGCACCGTTGGCGAAGTCGCCGAATTGCGCTTCCCACAGCACGAGCGTCTGCGGGTCGGCGAGCGAATAGCCATATTCGAAGCCGAGCACGCCGAATTCCGAAAGCGGGCTGTCGCGGACCTCAAAGCGTCCGCCCTCGATCGCCGTCAGCGGAATATATTTGTCGCCCGTCTGCTGATCGACCCACGCCGCATGACGCTGGCTGAACGTCCCGCGACCGCTGTCCTGGCCAGAGAGCCGGACGCCAAGCCCTTCGGCGAGCAGGCTGCCGAACGCCAGCGCTTCGGCGGTCGCCCAGTCGAAGCCCTCTCCGGTGGTGAACATCTCCTGCTTCGCGTCGAGGATGCGCTGAAGCGTCTTGTGGATGTTGAAGCCCGTGGGGACGGTCGTCAGCAGCGCGCCCAGGCGCTTCATCTCCTCGTCGCTGATCGCGGTGGCAGTGTTGCGGCGGCCGAGCACGGGCTCATCGGGACGGCCTAGGCCCGCCCAGCGCCCTTCGAACCAATCCGCCTTGTTCGGCAGATAGGAAACCGCTCCCTGGAACTGCTCCTCCAGATGGGCGACGTAGTCGCTGGTGGTCTTGTCGATCCACGCCTGGTCAACCACGCCCTGTTCGATCAGCTTCTGGCCGTAGATCTGGCTGATCGGCGGATGCTCCTTGATCGCCGCATACATCAAGGGCTGGGTGAAGCTTGGCTCGTCGCCCTCGTTGTGGCCGAAGCGACGATAGCACCACATGTCGATAACGACGTCGCGGTGGAACGTCTGGCGGAACTCCGCCGCCAGCTTGCAGCAAAAGGTCACTGCCTCGGGATCGTCGCCGTTGACGTGGAGGATCGGCGCCTGAATGCCCTTAGCCACATCCGACGGGTAAGGCGACGAACGAGCGAACTGCGGCGAGGTCGTGAAGCCGACCTGGTTGTTGATGATGAAATGGATCGTACCGCCGGTCCCGTATCCCGGAAGCCCCGAGAAGCTGAGGCACTCCCACACCACGCCCTGCCCGGCGAAGGCGGCGTCGCCGTGGAGCAGCATCGGCAGGACCGTTCGGCCATGCTTGTCGTCGCGGATCGTCTGGACGGCGCGCGCCTTGCCCAGCACGACCGGGTCGACCGCCTCGAGGTGTGACGGATTGGGCAGCAGCGACAGATGGACCTTGTTGCCGTCGAACTCCCGGTCAGACGACGTGCCGAGGTGGTATTTGACGTCCCCCGAGCCGCCGACGTCGGCGGGGTTGGTCGCGCCGCCGGCGAATTCGTGGAAGATCGCCTGCGCGGGCTTGCCCATGACGTTCGAGAGGACATTGAGGCGGCCGCGGTGGGCCATGCCGACGTCGATCTCGGTGACGCCCATCTGGCCGCCGTACTTGATCACCGCTTCGAGCGCGGGGACCGCGCTCTCGCCGCCGTCGAGCCCGAAGCGCTTGGTACCGACATATTTGCGGGCGAGGAACTTCTCCCACTGCTCGGCGTGGATGACCTTGGTCAGGATCGACTGCTTGCCCTCGGGCGTGAACGTGATCTCGGCGTCCTTGCCCTCCATCCGCTCCTGCAGGAAACGACGCTCGTCGACGTCGTTGATGTGCATGTACTCGAGGCCGACGTGCCCGCAGTAGTTGCGCTGGAGGACGCGGACGATCTCGCGCACCGTCGCCTGCTCGAAGCCCAGCGCGCCGCACAGCCAGATCGACCGGTCGAGATCGTCGTCCAAAAAGCCGTGATATTCGGCGGTGAGGTCGGCAGGGACCTCGCGGCGGGTAAGCCGCAGCGGGTCGAGGTCGGCGGCGAGGTGCCCGCGCACGCGGTAGGTGCGGATCAGCATCATCGCGCGGATGCTGTCCTCGGCCGCGCGACGGACGGCCTCGGGATCGCTGGTGGTTTGGGCGGCTTTCTCGGCGACCGCGGCCTTGACCTTCTCGATCGTCGCCTGGGTCGGGTCGAGGCCGAGATTCAGCTCGTCGAGCTCGGCGACCGGCCAGTTGGGCCGCGCCCAGCTCGGGCCCTGCTCCCGCTCCTCGAAACCGGTGGCCATGTCGTTCATGCCGAAACCAGCAATTCCTTCAATGTCTTGCCCAGCTCAGATGGGCTCGGGGAAACGGTTATTCCAGCCGCTTCCATCGCCGCGATCTTGCTTTCGGCGTCGCCCTTGCCGCCCGAAACGATCGCCCCGGCGTGGCCCATGCGGCGGCCCGGCGGCGCGGTTCGCCCGGCGATGAAGCCTACCACCGGTTTGCGGCGGCCGCGTTTCGCTTCGTCGGCGAGGAACTGGGCGGCATCCTCCTCGGCGCTGCCGCCGATCTCACCAATCATGATGATCGACTGGGTCGCGTCGTCGGCCAGGAACATCTCCAGGATGTCGATGAACTCGGTACCCTTCACCGGATCGCCGCCGATGCCGACCGCGGTGGTCTGGCCGAGCCCCTCGTTGGTGGTCTGGAACACCGCTTCGTAGGTGAGCGTGCCCGAGCGGCTGACGACGCCGACGCTGCCCTTCGAGAAGATGTTGCCAGGCATGATCCCGATCTTGCACTCGTTCGGCGTCAGCACGCCGGGGCAGTTGGGACCGATCAGACGCGACTTGGAGCCGGTCAGCGCGCGCTTCACCTTCACCATGTCCAGCACCGGAATGCCCTCGGTGATGGTGACGATCAGCGGCACCTCGGCATCGATTGCCTCGAGGATCGAATCCGCCGCGAAGGGCGGCGGAACGTAGATGACGGACGCCGTCGCTCCGGTCTTGGCGACGGCTTCGTGCACCGTGTCGAAGACCGGCAGGCCGAGATGCTCGGTCCCGCCCTTACCGGGAGTCACGCCGCCGACCATCTGCGTGCCGTAGGCGAGCGCCTGCTGCGTGTGGAACGTGCCGGTCTCACCGGTCATCCCCTGCGTGATGACCTTGGTGCTACGGTCAACGAGAATGCTCACGCGACCGCCTCTTCGCTCGCGAGGCTGCTGTCGATCTGCTTGCAGGCGACGAGCAGCTCCTTCACCGCCTCGACGCTGACGTTGAAATTCTCGCGGGCCGCCGCGTCGAGTTCGATCTCGACGATCCGTTCGACACCGCCGGCGCCGATCACGCAGGGCACGCCGACATAGAGATCGTCGACGCCATACTGGCCGGTGAGGTGCGCGGCGCAGGGCAGGACGCGCTTCTTGTCCTTCAAATAGCTCTCGGCCATCGCGATCGCGCTGGTCGCCGGCGCGTAGTAAGCCGAGCCGGTCTTCAGCAAAGCGACGATCTCCCCACCGCCGCCGCGGGTGCGCTTGACGATCGCGTCGACCTTCTCCTGCGTCGACCAGCCCATCTTGATCAGGTCGGGGATCGGGATCCCGGCAACGGTCGAATATTCGACGATCGGCACCATCGTGTCGCCGTGGCCCCCAAGCACGAAGGCGGTGACGTCCTCGACGCTGACATCGAACTCCTCGGCGAGGAAGTGGCGGAACCGCGCGCTGTCGAGCACGCCGGCCATGCCGACGACGCGGTTGTGCGGAAGCCCGGAGAATTCGCGCAGCGCCCAGACCATCGCGTCCAGCGGGTTGGTGATGCAGATGACGAAGCTGTCCGGCGCGTGGGTGCGGATGCCGTCGCCCACCGCCTTCATCACCTTGAGATTGATGCCCAGCAGGTCGTCACGGCTCATGCCGGGCTTGCGGGCGACGCCGGCCGTGACGATGCACACGTCCGCGCCGGCGATGTCGGCATAGTCGGTCGTGCCCCTCATCTTCGCGTCGAAGTCGTCGACCGGCCCGGCCTGCGCGATGTCGAGCGCCTTGCCCTCTGGAATGCCCTCGACGACGTCGAAAAGGACTATGTCGCCGAGTTCTCGCATCGCAGCGAGGTGGGCGAGCGTGCCGCCGATCATTCCGGCACCGATGAGGGCGATCTTCTTCCGAGCCATGAGGCTGCTTTCCTTGCCTTTGTAGTTGCGCAGCCGAGCGGGGAGTCGGCCGCGAATTGAGCGCGGCGCCCGATTAGCGAGGTGGCCCCTTCGCCGCAACCGCGAGACAGGAGAGGCTCTCTAACATTAAAAGGTGCTCTCAACAGGATGAAGCGGGAAACTACGGAGATGCGGCATCCGTTATTACCCCCATCACCCCCCTTGCGGAGTATGAACGATGAAGATTCTTGCGCTTGTCCTTGGAAGTACCTCAATCGCGTTGAGCGCAGCACCGGCTAACGCTGAACATGGTCGACATTATGCCCACCATGCCCGCGCCTGTGCGAAGTGGCGTCACGGCCATTGCGTCCGCTGGTCGAACCACGGCTATATGGTTTCGACGTCAATGCATGATCGCTACCGCGTCGGCTACGTGTTCGGACCGGACTATCGCTACACGGCATATAACGCCCTGCCGCAGCCTTACGTGACACGCTATCACCTGAGTCCCGACAATCGGTACGTCTACACAAACAACCAGGTTTATGTGGTCGATCCAGCGACTTATGCGATCACGCGGATCCTCACGGGTCGTTGATTGAAGCACTGACAAGAAAGGCCGCCGGTCCCCTCCCCGGCGGCCTTTCGCATGGTAACCATTTCGCTCAACGAACGTTCAGGAAGTCAGGGCAACAACGGAGACATTATGAAGCTCGCACTTCTCATCGCCGGCGCCGCGGCGCTCGGCATCGCAGGCCAGGCCGCGGGAAAGCCCGGCAACGGCCACGGCCACGGGCATGGTTATGGCGACGCATATGGTTACGGCGTCGGCGGCTGCCCGCCGGGGCTCGCCAAGAAGCATAACGGCTGCATGCCGCCCGGCCAGGCGAAGAAGCTCGCGCGCGGCCAGCGCTGGCAGAGCCTCTACGGCACTCGCTACGGTTACGGGCAGATTCCGTACGACCTGCGGCAGCGCTACGACCTCGAACCGCGCTACAATTATTATTACGGCAACGGCTACCTCTATCAGGTCGACCCGCGCACCCTGCTGGTGCAGCAGGTGATCAGCGCGCTGCTGCGCTAGACGCTACTCAGCTGTGGGACGTGAGGCCGCCTGGGTGACCGGGCGGCCTTTTCTTAGGGGCGCCGCGCGTGCTAGCGGCCTCCCATGGCTGAGTTCACGCTTCCGAAGAACAGCAAGATCACCCGAGGCCGCGACTGGAAGCCCGAAGAGGGCAAGCGGCTCCGGACGTTCAAGATCTACCGCTACGACCCCGACGGCGGCAGCAACCCGCGCTTCGACCGCTATACGATCGACCTCGACAAATGCGGGCCGATGGTCCTCGATGCTCTCATCAAGATCAAGAACGAGATCGACCCGACGTTGACCTTCCGCCGCTCGTGCCGCGAAGGCATCTGCGGGTCGTGCGCGATGAACATGGAAGGGCGCAACGGGCTCGCCTGCACGACCGCGATCGAGGATCTGAAGGGCGACATCCAGATCACCCCGCTGCCGCACATGGAGGTGGTCAAGGACCTCGTCCCGGATCTCACCCACGCCTATGCGCAATATGCGCTGATCCAGCCGTGGCTGAAGAGCGCGTCGCCTGCCCCATCGCGCGAGCGCCTCCAGTCACCTGAAGATCGCTCGAAGCTCGATGGACTCTACGAGTGCATTCTCTGCTTCTGCTGCTCGACCAGCTGCCCCAGCTACTGGTGGAACAGCGATCGCTTCCTCGGGCCCGCGATCCTGCTCCAGGCCTATCGCTGGCTGGCCGACAGCCGCGACGAGGCGACCGGCGAGCGTCTCGACCAGCTCGAGGACCCGTTCCGCCTCTACCGCTGCCACACGATCATGAACTGCGCGAACGTCTGCCCCAAGGGCCTCAACCCGGCGAAGGCGATCGCGGAGACGAAGAAGCTGATCGCCGAGCGGGCCGCTTGACGAGCCGCGGCTAGCGAAAGACACGAACCGCTTGAGCGACAAGGATTATCAAGCCGAAGGTCTGGAAGACATCGGCCTGCCGCGCGGGGCGACGCCCGATCCGGACAATCCCGGCTGGTACAGCTGGGGCGATTTCCCGCGCTCGAGCTTTGCGGCGGCGACCGGACGGCTGCTGTTCAAGCCCGACGGCCCTGGCCGAGGGCTGGTCCGCATGTTCCCGACCGAGGACCATATGAACATGGGTGGGTCGATCCACGGCGGCGCCATCATGAGCTTCATCGATATGTCGATGTTTGCCGGCGGCCTGTGCGCAGGCATGGACCGGGCGCATTACGTGACTCTCGACCTCACCACCCATTTCCTCGCCCGCGGCCAGGCCGGCTCACCGCTCGAGGCGCATGTCGAGCTGGTCAAGCAGACCCGTGGCCACGCGTTCCTGCAGGGTGTGGTCAAGCAGAACGGCGAGAATTGCTACAGCTTCAGCGGGACGCTGAAGAAGGTGAACCGGCCGAACGGACCGTCATCGCGGAGATCATCCTGAGCGCTCAACCGGTCCGGGCTCAATACGACCGGCTGATCGCCGCCCACGAGCTGAAACCAGACGAGGCCCAGTTGCGCGCGGTCGCTGCACTCGACCGGCTTGCGCGCGGCCATGGGGCACCGGGACTGTTCGGCCGCCTCTTCGGGTCGGGCGACGGCGGACCTGCCGGCGTCTACCTCTGGGGCGGCGTCGGTCGCGGCAAATCCATGCTGATGGACCTGGCTTTCGAGCAGGTGGACATCCACCCGAAGCGGCGCGTGCACTTCCACGAGTTCATGCTGGAGACGCACGGACGGCTGCGCCTCGCACGGGAACGCGAGGAAGGCGACCCGATCGAACCGGTCGCCGAGGAGATTGCGGGGGAAGCGAAGCTGCTCTGCTTCGACGAGATGCAGGTCAACAATCCGGCCGATGCCATGATCCTCTCGCGGCTGTTCACCAAGCTGCTGGCCGAAGGCGTGAAGGTGGTCACGACCTCGAACCGTCCGCCGCGCGACCTCTACAAGGACGGGCTCAACCGCGAGCTGTTCATGCCGTTCATCGAGCTGATCGAACGGCAGATGCTGGTGGTCGAGGTCAACGGGCCCACCGACTACAGGCTCGACCGGCTGGCCGGGGTCGAGGTGTGGCACGTCCCCAACGGTCCAAAGGCGACAGAGGATCTCTCCCGCGCCTTCTTCCAGCTCACCGACTATCCGGTCGAGGACCGCGCCAAGGTTCCTGCCGAAGACATCGACGTCGGAGGCGGCCGCACGCTGCACGTACCCAAGAGCCTCAAGGGCGTCGCGGTCTTCTCGTTCAAGCGACTGTGCGGCGAAGCGCGCGGCGCGGCCGACTATCTGGCGATCGCCCGGCGTTATCACACGGTTATCATTGTCGGCATCCCAGTCATGGGCCGGGAGATGCGCAACGAGGCGGCACGGTTCGTGACGCTGATCGACGCGCTCTACGAGCATAAGGTGAAGCTGCTCGCGGCGGCAGATGCCGAACCGCATGGACTCTACCCGACAGGCGACGGAAGCTTCGAATTTCAGCGCACTGTCAGTCGCTTGGAAGAAATGCGCAGCGCCGAATATCTGGCCCAGGGTCACGGCGTCGTAGCTTGACGCGGGCCGAGCGGCGAGTAGCGTCGCGCAACTCATTTTCCGGGGAGTCAATCGTCATGCGCCACATGCTCGCGGCCGCCGCGCTCGCTGCACTCGCTTCGACACCTGCGAGCGCGGCCGGCCCGCAGCTCACGCCCGCTCAGCGCGAGGCAACGCATGCGATGTTCGAGCATGTCATCAACACGCCGACGGTGATCGGCCGCCACCAGGTCCCGGTCATGGCGCAATATGTCGCCGACCAGTTCAAGGCGGCCGGCTTTCCGGAAGCCGACGTGCATGTCGTGCCCTATCACACGGCGAGCGCGACGACCGGCGAAGACGACACGGCGGCGCTGATCGTTCGCTGGCGCGCGCCAGGGGCGCCCAAAGCGCAGCCGATCATGCTGATGGGCCACATGGACGTGGTCGAGGCCAAGGCGGAGGACTGGGCCGGAACCGACCCGTTCAGAATGGTCGAGAAGGACGGTTATTATTACGGCCGCGGCACGATCGACATGAAGGACGGCATCACCGCCATCACCCAGGCGATGATCAACCTGAGGAAGGCCGGCTTCAAGCCGAAGCGCGACATCGTCGTGCTGTTCACCGGCGACGAGGAAACCAACGGGATCGGCGCGAGGAACGGCGCCTCGCAGTGGCTCGACCTGCTCGGCCATCCCGAGTTCGGGCTCAACGCCGACGGCGGCGGAATCTCGGTCAATATCGACGGTTCGCCGGCCGGCGCGACCATGCAGACCGCGGAGAAGACCTTCGCCGGCTACACCCTCACGGTGCGCAACCGCGGCGGCCACTCGTCCAAGCCACGCAAGGACAATGCGATCTACAGCCTCGCCCATGCCTTGGATAAGATCGAGGCTTATCGCTTCACGCCGATGCTGAACGAGACGACGCGGGCCTATTTCGCAGGCCGCGAGAGGCTGGAAAAGGGGCCGCTCGGCGATGCGATGCGGCGCTGGCTCGCCAACCCGAACGACGGCGAGGCCGCGGACTTCATCGAGGCAAGCGAGAGCGAGGTCGGGCTCACCCGCACCCGCTGCGTACCCACGCGGCTGTTCGCGGGTCATGCCGACAATGCGCTGCCCCAGCTCGCGACGGCGATGATCAACTGCCGGATCTTTCCCGGCATCGATCCTAATGCCACCAAAGCCGAGCTCGAGCGGATCGTCGCCGATCCGACCGTCGTCGTCAGCCGAAACGACGATCGCGTCGCTTCGCTGGCTTCGCCGCTGCGGCCGGACGTAATGGCCGCCTTCACGCACGCCGTGCACGCGCTCCACCCAAACCAGCCGGTGTTCCCCGAAATGTCGACGGGCGCCAGCGACGCCAGGCCGTTCCGCGTAGCCGGGATCCCCGTCTACGGCGTCAACGGCGGGTGGACCGTGACCCCGATCGACAATCGCGCGCACGGCAAGGACGAGCGGCTCCCGGTCCAGTCGCTTTACGACAATGTCGTCCACTGGCAGCTGATGCTGCAGGACCTCGCGGGAAAATAGGAGTGAGTATGAAGCGTGCCCTCGCGGCGGTTCTTATCGCCGTGGTCTCAAGCGCGGCTGTCGCAGCCACCGATCCGCGAACCGTCCCCTCCAAATTGCCGCCCGCGTGGCAGGCGAAGACGCGCGATCTTTTCAAGCAGGCGATCGAAATCCCGAGCGTGCACAACCGCGGCGAAGTGCCACGGATGGCGAAGCTGCTCGCCGACCAGTTCCGGGCGGCGGGGATTCCCGAAGCGGACATTCACATCATGCCCTACGAGGCGCTGCCGGGCGACAAGACGGTCGCGCTCATCGTTCGCTGGCGCGCGGCGCGTCCGACCAAGAAGCCGATGCTGATCCTCGGCCACATGGATGTCGTCGAAGCCAAGCGCGAGGACTGGAAGTTCGATCCGTTCACGTTCCGCGAGGAAGGCGGCTATTTCTACGGACGCGGCACAGCCGACATGAAGAATGGCGACGTTGCCACGACCATGGCGGCGGTGAAGCTGATGAGCGAGGGCTTCAGGCCGAGCCGCGACATCATCTTCTTCTACAGCGGTGACGAGGAAACGCGTGGAGTCGGAGCGACCCTTGGTGCCGGCCAGTGGCGCAACCTCACCGACGCCGAATTCGGCCTCAACGCCGACGATCAGAGTTGCGGCTATAGCGCCAGCTTCCAAATGCTCGGCTGCCGCGTGGGTACGGGGGAGAAGACATTCCAGACTTACCTCTTCACGACTCATAATCCGGGCGGCCACAGCAGCCGGCCGAGGCCCGACAATGCGATCTACGACCTCGCCGATGCGCTCGAGAAGCTGCGTAATCATCGCTTCGAGCCGATGATGAACGAAACAACTCGCGCCTATTTCGAGGAAATGGCGGGGCAGCAGGGCGACAGCGCGCTCGGAAAGGCTCTGCGGCGGTTGGTCGCGAACCCTACCGACGGGGTCGCCGCAGATGTGATCGAGGCGGACCCTTTGACGGTTGGCGCAACCCGGACTCGTTGTGTTGCGACCATGCTGAAAGCCGGCCACGCCGACAACGCGCTAGCGCAAACGGCCCAGGCGACCGTCAACTGCCGGATTTTCCCCGGAGTCGAACCCAGGCTGGTGCAGGCTGAGCTGCAGCAAATGGTTGGCCCAGGCGTCGAGGTTACGCCCGATCCCGAATATATCGGCTTTCCGACGCCCGTCTCGCCGCTCCGCGATGACGTCTTCAAGGCATTCGCCGCTTCTGTCAGACGATTCCACGGGGCCGATACGCACGTCTTCCCCTACGTGTCACCCGGCGCGAGCGACGGCAGTTTCTTCCGGGCGAAAGGGATTCCCGTCTACAACGTCGATAGTACCTGGGTGATCAGGCCCGACGACGAGCGTTCTCACGGACTAGACGAGCGGATGCCCGTGCGGGCGATGTACGACGACGTGCTGCATTGGGAGTTTATGATAAGGTCTCTCGCCGGCTAGGCGGCGGCCGTCGCGGCCTTCAGCACCTCGGCGGCATGGTTGGGAACCTTGACCTTGCGCCACGCCTTCAGCACCCGGCCGTCCGCGCCAATCAGGTAGGTCGCCCGCTCCATGCCCATATACTTGCGGCCGTACATCGACTTTTCGACCCAGGTCCCGAAAGCATTGGAGATGCTGCCGTCTTCGTCCGACACGAGCGGCACCTGCAGGCCGTACTTGCCGATGAACTTCTCGTGGCTCTTCATCGGATCGCGGGACACTCCGACGACCTTGACCCCGGCCTTGGCATAATCGGCTGCCAGCTCAGTGAAGTCCTGCGCCTCGCGGGTGCAGCCCGACGTATCGTCCTTGGGATAGAAATAGAGGACGAGCGGCTTTCCCGGCGACGCAAGGTCGATGCTGCTTCCGTCGGTGGCGCTGACGGTGATGGACGGCGCGCTGTCGCCTTCGTTGATCATCTCATGCCCCTTGCTTGATGCGATTCCACAATGCGCCGATCCTCTGCCGCGCCGCCTCGTGCTCGGCAAGAAGCTCGTCCCAGCTTTGGGCGCCGCAGGCCTCGGCGACGAGCTTCCAGGTATCCGCGGTCGGCTTGATGTCGCCCGGCGCGACAAGCCGCATCATCACCAGCATGCGCGACAGCAACTTTAGCGCGTCCACAACATTTGCCTCGACCAAAGACTCTCCCGCCATTTCCTCCAGCGCGTCCTCGAGCCGTGTGTTGATCCCAACGTGCCTGGTCAGCTGAATCACGTGGACCGCAAACTCGAGGTCGACCAGCCCGCCGGGCCCGAGCTTGACGTCGAGCGGCCCGCGCGGCGCTTTGTGGCGCGCAATCTCGTCGCGCATCTTCGCCGCCTCGGCCGCGACCGTCGCATAGTCACGCGGGAGCCGTATCACACTGTCGATCACCGCGCGCACCCGCGCCTTACCCTCGTCCGACCCGAACAGCGGCCGTGCCCTGCAGAGCGCCATATGCTCCCAAGTCCAGGCCTGCTCGCGCTGGTAGCGATCGAACGCGTCGAGCGAGACGGTCAGCATGCCCTTCGCCCCCTCGGGCCGAAGCCGCGTGTCGACCTCGTACAGAGGGCCGGCAGCGGTGGAGACGCTGAGCGCTGCGGTGACCCGGCTCGCCAGCCGGTTGAAATAGTCGTTGGGCCCGAGCGGCTTCGCGCCATCCGACGTGCCGCCCTGGTCGGCGGTGTGCAGGTAGATGATGTCGAGGTCCGACGCGTGGGTCAGCGAGTATCCGCCGAACCGGCCGAGCCCGAGGACCAGCAGTTCGGCATCGGGAAACTCGCCATGCCGCGCCTGGAACTCGCTCGCCGCCGCTCGCCCCAGCGCAACAAGCGCGCCTTCGGCGACCCCGGCATAGCCTTCTGTGACCTCGAGTGGGTCACGGCGCTGGTCGATCAGCTGCACGCCGAGCGCGAACCGCCGCTCGTTGACCAGCCTTCGCACGCGATCGAGCCCGACGTCATACGGCTGGTCGCGCATCGCGTCGCCGAGGAGGTCGGCGAACTCTGCGGCGGGAGGCGGCAAGGCGAAGCTCGACGCGTCGAACAGGCCTTCGAGCAGCTCCGGGCGGCGCGCGAGCTGGTCGGCGAGCGCCGGCGCGTGCGCGAGCAGCTTGGCTAGCAGCTGCGCGAGCTGAGGACGCGCCTCGAGCAGGCGGAATAGGTTCACTCCGCTCGACAGGCGCTCGATGATGTCGCTCAGGCGGTTGAGGGCGTGATTGGGATCGCCGGCGACAGCAATTGCCTGAAGGAGCGACGGGAGCATGGCTTCGAACGCCTCGCGCGCGGGCGGCGAGCGCAGCGAGCGCGCCTTGCCCGAGCGCCAGTCCACCAGGTGCCGGCGGGCCGTATCGACGTCCGCAAAGCCGAGCTGCGACAGCTCGCGCGCAACGATGTCCGGATCGTTGGACAGCCGGGCGCCCTCCTCGGGGGCAAGGCTGTCGAAGATGCGGCCGGCTCTTTCGACGCGCGGGCGCAACAGTGCGAGTAGCGCGGGGCCATCCGCAGCACCGTGCAACCTCGCCACATTGTCGAGCGCATCGGGATTCGCCGGCAACAGGTGGGTCTGCGCGTCGTCGACCATCTGGACCCGGTGCTCGACCGTTCGCAGCAGCCGGTATGCGCCTGCAAGATCTTCCGCCTGTTGCTCACTGAGCCGATCGGCGGCGACCAGCGCGCCAATGGCGTCGAGGGTCGCCGGAGCCCGCACCGAGGCATCGCGGCCTCCGTGAATCATCTGCTGGATCTGGACGAAGAACTCGACCTCGCGAATGCCGCCACGGCCGCGCTTGAGGTCAAAGCCCGGCCCGATATTCGCGCCTTGCGCGAAATGGTCGCGGATTCGCGCCGAGATCTGCCGCACTTCATCGATTACGCCGAAGTCGAGCGACCGGCGCCAGACGAAGGGCTGGATCGCATCGAGGAACATCTGGCCGACGCCAATGTCCCCGGCGGCAGCCCGCGCGCGAATGAATGCTGCCCGCTCCCATGGGAGGGCGCTCGACTCATAATGCGAGATGGCCGCGTTCACCGGGAGCGCAATCGGGGTGACTTCCGGCGATGGCCGAAGGCGAAGATCGACCCGCTGGACGTAACCGTCCTCCGTCCGTTTCTGCAAAAGCTCGATCACGCGCCGGCCGACACGCACGGCCGCCTCGCCGGCATCGTCACGCTCGCGCCGTGGAAGCGTTTCCGGGTCGAACAGCAGCAGCAAATCGACGTCTGAAGAATAGTTCAGCTCGTGGCTGCCGAGCTTGCCCATGGCGATGACTGCAAAGCCCCTCGGCTCGGAGTCTGGCGTTCGCTCCGCAATGGCGGCTTGGACGGCCTGGTCGATCGCGTCATCGGCGAAATCCGAGAGCAGCCGGGTGACCTGCTCCAGGGAAAGCTCGCCGGACAGATCGCCAAGCGCGACCGCGAGCGCCAGCCCCTGGCGCTGCCGCCTGAGAGTCGCAGAGAGGTCCTGTGCCGAGGACTGAACCGAAAGCCCGGCTGCGGCAACCGCTCCAAGCTTCAGGAACGCGTCGGCGATCTCCGGACGGGCCGCGAGCGCGTCACGCAGGAACGGGCTGTGCTCGCCTGCCCGCTCTATCGCGCCGTCCCGATCGCTCGTCGAAGAATTGCGACTCATCGGCCCCTTTTGACCGTTTCGCGCGCGAATCCCACGAAACTTCCGCCGCCTATCGCTCGTTTGCCTGATGATGAAGCTGGAGCGAGAGACTCTTTCAGCGTTGGACCTCAACACGATGGATCGCCGAGTCATCCAAGTGGACATGACCCCGACGCAGGCGGGAATCGCCGCCGCGCTCCGTCGCGCCTTCGAGGCCGCGGCGTCGGAGCCGGGCGACCGCGATTTCGGCGAACTGCTTCGCCGCCTGAATTAGGACTTCAGCCCTGCTCTCCCGTCCCCGGGGGGTGCTCGTGGTCGCGGCTGAGGTCGTCGACCTCGCCCATGATCGTCTGGAGCGCCGACTTGTCTGGATCGGTCTTGTGCTGGCGGCGTGACGGCAGCTTCCCGCTGGACAGCAGCTGCTCCAGCGCCACTCGGCCGCGGGCGACCCGGCTCTTGATGGTGCCGACCGCGCAGCCGCAGATTTCCGCCGCTTCCTCATAGGCAAAGCCGCCCGCTCCCACGAGGATCAGAGCCTCCCGCTGCGGTTGAGGCAGGTGCATCAGGGCCCGCTGCATGTCTCCAAGCTCGATGTGCCGGTCCTGGCTGGCGGGCGCGGCGAGGATTTTCGACGCGGTGATGTCATCCCATTCGCCCTTGAACCGCGCGCGCCGCATCTGGCTGAGGAACAGGTTCCTGAGGATGATGAAGGTCCAGGCGCGCATGTTGGTCCCCGCCTGGAATCGCTTCCGTGCCGCCCAGGCCTTGAGCAGGGTTTCCTGAACCAGGTCGTCGGCGAGATCCCGGCTGCCGGACAAGGACCGTCCGAACGCGCGCAAATGCGGGATGACGGCGGCCAGCTGATCCTTGAATTCAGGATCGGACAGGGGAACCGGCTCCACCGAGGCAGCTGCTGGTCGGTCCTCCGCGCGAACTTCCGTCAAACTAGACCCCACCCGTTATGCGCGCCGACCCGTGGCCGTGCCCGCGTTGATCCAAGATGAACAGCGATCGTGACGAAGCTAGGTGCTCAGGAGCGTCCGACCAAGACGATGATCGCAAAAATGATCACCACCAGCAAAGTCCCGAAGAAAAGGACGTTGCGGGCTACTCCCGGGGTCGAGCCGGCACGCGCCTCCGTTGCGGTTTCTCTCACCGGCGGGTCGGTATCACGCGTGTCGGCCATTCTGCCTTCGTCACGAAATCATTGTTCCCCCGGCCAACGCGCCGGGTGGAATCGTGTTCCGGAACTTAGGCGGCAGGGACCGTCGCGGCGTCGAAAAACAGGGCCTGCGCAATCGCGGCCTTCACCGTCGAGCGCTGGAACGGCTTGGTGATCAGGAAGGTCGGCTCCGGCCGCGTCCCCGTCAGGAGCCGTTCCGGGAAGGCGGTGATGAAGATCACGGGCACCGAGAATTCGGCAAGGATGTCCTTCACCGCGTCAATGCCGCTCGAATCGTCGGCAAGCTGAATGTCGGCAAGCACCAGGCCCGGCGGGTTCGAGCGCGCCTGGGCGACCGCCTCGTCGCGCGTGACGGCAACGCCGGTGACGTTGTGTCCGAGATCGCGGACGATGGTCTCGATATCCATCGCGATGATCGGCTCATCCTCAATGATGAGCACGTCGGCGAGCGTCTGACGCTCGATTTCCTCGAGCGCTTCAGCGACCAGACCGTCGACGTCCTGCGCGCTCGCGCCAATGAGATAGGCCGTGTCCTCGGAGGAGAAGCCCTCGAGCGACGTCAAGAGCAGGGCCTGGCGCGACAAGGGCGTGATGCGCGACAGCCGCGCCTGGGCGATGCCTTCGGCGCCGTTCGGACTCTGGCCGGGCTCCTCGCCTTCCTCGATGTTCGCGGTCGACCAGATCGCGTGGAAGGTGCGGTACAGGCCAAGGCGCGGGTCGACGTCGCGCGGAAACTCGTCGGGCTTGGCGACAATCGCCTCAAGCGTCGCGCGGACGAAAGCGTCGCCATGGGCCTGGCTGCCGGTAAGGGCGCGGGCATAACGGCGCAGGAATGGCAGGTGCGGAGCGAGTTCCTGACCAAGCGACATTTGCGGATATTCTCCCTAGAACTCGATTTGGCGCCGTCTTTGGCGGCGCTACGGTTTTGTTGCAACCCTGGAAGAACCTTCGAACGCTTAGGCCTCGCCGCCCCCCAGAGAACTGATGCACGACTGGAACAAAGCATCGGCCATTTGGTTTCCCCCACCGAGCCGGGCTTGCTGCACAGCACATGCTGCCGCGCAGCGAGTCCGGCTTGCTGCATATCGGGGGCGCGTCCCCGGTTGCACCTTGGACTGAGATGACTATGAGCGCGCGAATACCCGCGCGAGGGGGACTTGGAGTTGAGTGCCAGGAAGCGAAGCGACACGGAGGGAGCCGGAGATCCCAGGCACTCGAAGAAGTCCACAGCTTCGGACCGTGGTGGACGCAAGGCGCGGTCCAGCGATCTCGGACGCGCGCTTCGATCGGTCTATGACGATACACTCCGTGAAGCGGTCCCCGACGACTTCCTCAGCCTGCTCGGCAAGCTCAGCTAGGGCACGGTCCCGGACTACTGGGAGGAGCGCGCGGTGAGTGCCGCTGAACGCTTCCAACGATTGCCCACGGCGGCCAAGCTACTCCTCATTCTCACTGCTCTGCTGTTGCCCATCGGGGTGGCTCTCGCCTGGCTCGGGGAGACGGGCATTCGCGAGGCCAACCAAGCGATCGCCGGCCGCAATGAAGACCAGGCGCGCGCGGCAGTCAAAAGCATCGAGAGCTTGATCGCTCGCAACGCGCTTGCGCTACGCGTCGCGGCCGCGGGAGCATTTCACAATCCGCGCGGCGACCTATGCGCCACCGCTGCCGATGCCCTGGCCACGGCCCCGGCAATTACCCGGAACTTCGCGTTGCGCTCACCATCGGGTGAAATGCTTTGCAGCAACGGAGGATTCGTTCCGAGGGATGCCAACCCCTTGGTCGCCCCTGGCGATATCCGGACCTGGATCGATCCCAACGGGCGAGAGATCGACATCCGGGTCGGAGTCGCCGGTGGGATGGCGACGGCGAGCTTGGCTTCGAACGAGCTTCGCGCCGCCGCGAGGGACAGTGGCGCACCGGTGAAATTCCTTGAAATTCGCGATGGCGATAATGCTCTCGGCGTCATTTCCGCTGACAATCCCAATAGCGACCTGTCTCTCAGCGAATGGCCGATCAGCAACGGCAATTTGAAGATCCGCGTCGGCATGCCGCGCGAGCGGATTACGACCGGAGAGCGGCTGCTGCTGCTTCTGCCGCTGCTCATGTGGATCCTGGCCGCGGTGGTAACCTGGCTGCTCGTCACGCGGCTGCTGATCCGCCCCTTGCGGCGCCTTGAGCGCGCGGTCATCGCGTACCAGCCTGGCGGCGAGCTGGAGCTTCCTCAAAGGCTCGGTCCGAGCGAGGAGATCCAGGAGCTTCGCGACGCGTTCGGCCGAGCGATCGACCGGGCCGAGGAATCGGAGCGCGAGACCACAAGCGCGCTCGAGGGGCAGCGCCGGCTGGTCCGCGAAGTCCACCACAGGGTAAAGAACAATCTTCAGGTCGTCGCGTCTCTGCTCAACATCCACGGCCGCAGCGCCGAGACCGCCGACGCGCGAGCCGCCTATGCCGGGATCAGTCGCCGGGTCGGCGCCCTGTCGATCGTCCATCGAAATCACTTCGCGGACATAGAGGAGAGCCGGGGAATATCGCTGAGGCCGCTCGTGACGGAGCTTGCGGCCGAGCTCCGCGCCGGTGCGCCCGAGGCGGCCCGGGGGCTCCGTATCGACCTCGAACTCGACAGCCTCTACACCACGCAGGACGCGGCCGTGGCCATCGCCTTCCTGATCACCGAGATCATCGAATTTGCGATGCTCAATGCGCCCGCGGACCCGATCGAGCTGTCGCTGCGGCGAACGAGCGAGCTGACCGGGCGGCTGACTCTGTCGAGCCCGATCCTGCGGCCGGACGACGAGGAACAGCCGGAAAAACTGCAGTTCGAGCGGATTGTCGCAGGACTCGCCAAGCAACTGCGTTCTCCGCTCGACCGGAAGCTCGGCCGTTACGCTGTGGATTTGCCAGTTTTTCCGCCGGCTTAGCGCTGTGCGCTGGGTCGTTACGGAAGCAGCCAAAAAAGTTTCAAAAACTTGGGATTTGGCCGGAACTCAATTCGAACAAGGGGCGTTGTGCTGTTCGGATAGTGACCTTTTGCCCCCCCGCTCTCGCTATCCGCTTAAACGGGCCCGGAACCGCCAACCCTCCCCCCCCCGGTGGCGCTTCCGGGCCCCTCTTCTGTCCGGGCCACCACAGTCACACCTGCCGGATTTGAGCTCGCTGCCTTGCGCGCGGCGCGCCAGTGCGTGACCCGGATGGCGAGGATCGCGAACTCATACAGGCCGTAGAGCGGAACCATCAGCAGCAGCATGGAAACGGCATCCGGCGGTGTCAGCACTGCCGCAATGCCAGCGGCCGCGACCACTGCGTAGCGCCGCGACTTCACCAGCTGGTCGCGGGTAATGATCCCCGCGCGCTCCAGGATCATCAACAGGATCGGGAGCAGAAAGGCCGCTCCGAAGCCGAACAGGAAGCGGGTGACAAAGTTCAGGTAATTGCCAACGCCCGGCAGCGCCTCCTGCTGGATTCCGCCGACGTTGCCCTGGTAGCTGAGCAGGAAATGCAGCGCCCAGGGCATGGCGAAGAAATAGGCGAAGGAGGCTCCGCCCGCGAAGAACACCGGAGTCATCAACAAGAATGGCAGGAAGGCCTTCTTCTCCTTCGCGTAGAGGCCCGGCGCAATGAAGCGCCAGAGCTGAATCGAGATGACCGGGAAGCTCACCATCAGGGCAGCGAACAGCGCGACCTTAACTTCGACGAAAAAGGCTTCGAAAATGTCGGTGTAGATAAGCTTGCCCTGGCCTGCCCTGAGCAGCGGTTGCACGAGGATTGAGAAGATATCGCGTGCGAAATAGAGGCAGATGAAGAACGCCACCGCCAGCGCTGCAAGGCACCAGAGGAGGCGCCGTCTGAGCTCTGTCAGATGCTCGAGCAGGGGCTGCTTGGTGTCGTCGATGTCCTTCACGGCAGCGGCCGCTTCTCGGGGGGAAGCGCATCCTCGGGCTGGCTCTCGTCGAACGGCAGGGATGGCTCTGCTGACTCCGCGATCGGCGGCATTTCGTCGGGCTGGCCGATGTCGGAGGGAGCCGGGTCAGGATAATCGGCGTTCGCGGGATGGAGCCGCATGATGCGCTCATTCTCCTCGCGCCAGCGCTTCTCCATTTCCTCGAGCTCGGCCTCCCGCATCATATTCTCGATGCCGGCGGTAAAGTGACGCGCCATGCCCCGTGCGCGTCCCACCCAATAGCCGACCGTGCGCATGACTTTCGGCAGGTCCTTCGGCCCGATGAAGACGAGCGCGAGGACTGCGACGATGACGAACTCGGTCGAATCGACGCCGAACATTTCCGCCCTTTCCGGGCTTTAGCGGGCTTCGTCGTCCCGCGGCGCGGGCTCGGCAGGCCGGGGCGGCGTCACGTCGATCGGTTCGCGCGGCGCCTCATCGCGCGGGATCTGGCGCGGCGGTTCGTTCCGGCGCTGGTCGTCATAGCGGCGGACCTTCTCGTCATCCTCGTCCGCCATGCCTTCCTTGAAGCTCTTCATGCCCTTGGCGACGTCCTTCATCATGTTCGAGAAGCGATTGCCACCGAACAACAGCAGAAGAAACAGCCCGAGAATGATCCAGTGAATGAGGCTGAAGCCGCCCATGAAAAAACTCCTTTGAGGCAGCTATCTAGTCCGCTTCCTCTTCGCTTTCCAGTTGAAGCTGGAACACCGACTCGTCGAGCGGATCGAGAAGGCCCGCAGCCTTTAGGTCGTCGATGCCAGGAAGGTCGCGGCGCGAGCCGAGCCCGAAGTGCGTCAGGAATTCCTGCGTCGTCGCATAAAGCAGCGGCCGACCGGGGCCCTCCCTGCGCCCGGCCGGCCTAACCCAACCCGCATCCATCAGCACGTCGAGCGTGCCCTTCGAGATCTGGACACCGCGGATCGCTTCGATTTCCCCGCGCGAAACCGGCTCGTGATAGGCGATGATCGCGAGGGTTTCGGTCGCGGCGCGGGACAGTCGCCGGACCTCTTCGCGGGTCCGGCGGAGCAGGTGCGCCAGGTCCGGCGCGGTCTGGAAGTGCCAGCGGCCGCCCCGCTCCACGAGCTCGATCCCGCGCCCTTCGTAATGCTGCGCGAGCTGCCCAAGCGCGATCTCGATCTCCCCTTCCCCGACGTGGGCGGCGAGATCTTCCACGCTCAATGGCTCGGCGGACGCGAACAAGGTGGCTTCGATGGCGCGCGTCAGCTCGTCCATCAGGCCGCCCTCTTGAGCCTGATCGGCGCGAACGGCTCATCCTGCGACAGCTCCAGCCGGCCCCTCCGGGCGAGCTCCAGCGCGGCGAGGAAGCTCGAGGCCAACGCCGAACGGCGGAATTGCGCGTCGTCGGTCTTGGGCAGGAAGCTTTCGAGGAACGTCCAGTCGAGCGCCATGCCGATCATCTTGCTGACGCGCTCGATCGCTTCGTCGAGGGTCATGACCGAGCGCGCATGGACGACATGCATCGCCGGCTGGGTGCGCGCGCGGACCACGCCATAGGCCGCGAACAGGTCGAAGTCGCGCACCTGCCACGCCGACTTGCGAACCAGACGAAGTCCCTCGGGATTGCCGCGCAGGAACACGTCGCGGCCGACGCGGTCGCGTCCCAGCAGCCGGGCGCCGGCTTCGCGCATCGCGTCGAGCCGCTGCAGGCGCAGCTGCAGGCGCAGCGCGATCTCTTCCGGGCTTGGGTCCTGCTCGGGATCCTTCGGCAGCAGCAGGCAGGATTTGAGGTAGGCAAGCCACGCCGCCATCACGAGATAATCGGCCGCGATCTCGAGCTTCAGCGCGCGCGCCTCGCTGAGATAGGTCAGGTACTGCTCAACCAACTGGAGGATCGAGATCTGGGCGAGGTCGACCTTCTGCGCCCGAGCGAGGTTGAGCAGCAGGTCGAGCGGCCCTTCCCATCCGTCGAGCGTCAGGTTGAGCTCATCCGACTGGCGGACCGGCCGTTCCTCAAAATCCTCGTCCACGGCAGCAGATTATCAATAGCTGGTGTCGGTGCGAAGCCTCACACACATTCTATTGGGGATAACTAAGCGAGTGCGAGAAGCTGGTCGCGCGTTGCGATTTCTTCGGCGAAGTCGATGCCGTCGACCTCCATCCGCGTCGCCGCCATCGCCCGCGCAAGCCGCTCCGCGCCTTCGAGGGTGATCTCGCCGATCGACTCAGCGACCTGCATATTGTCCGCCAGCACGCCGTTGCAGGGCAGCGCGACGTCGCATCCTGCCTCGACGCAGGCCGCGGCGCGCTGGCCGGGCGTTCCCTTCAGCGCCTCCATCCCGGTATCGTCGCTCATCAGCAGGCCATCGAAGCCGATGCGCTCGCGGATGATGTCGCCGATCACGATTGGCGACTGGCTTGCGGGCCGGTCCGCGTCCCAGGCGGTGTAGACGACGTGGGCGACCATCGCCATTGGCGCCGAGGCGAGGCGCTCGAACGGCTCAAGATCGACCTCGAGCTCCTCGGCGCCGGCGGTCACGATCGGAAGCTCATGGTGGCTGTCGACCAGCGCGCGCCCATGGCCGGGAATATGCTTGACGATGCCGACCACGCCGGCCGACGCGAGTCCCTCGAGCACGGCCCGGCCGAGGGCCGCGACCTGCATCGGTTCGCTGCCGAGCGCGCGGTCGCCGATGATGTCGCTCGCGCCTTCCTGGCGGACGTCGAGCAGCGGCAGCGCATCGACGTTCACGCCGGCGGAGCGGAGCATCAGGCCGAGCGCCCGCGAATTGGCCCGCGCCGCCTCGATCGCTGACGACGGCGCCACCCGATAGAGGTCGGCGAACCTCTCTGCCGCGGGGAAGGCCGGCCACTCGGGAGGGCGCATGCGCGCAACTCGTCCGCCCTCCTGATCGATGAGGATCGGAACGTCGTCGCGGCCGCTGAGGTCGCGCAGCGAGTCGGTCAGGCGAAGGAGCTGCTCGGGATTTTCGCAATTGCGGCGGAACAGGATGAACCCGGCCGGATCGGCATCGCGGAAGAACCGCCGCTCGTCGTCCGTCAGCGCCGCACCTTCGAATCCGTAGATCGCAGCTTGCATGCGGCGCCGGTTACGGAACGAAGCAGTTTTCGCCGGCAGCCCGCAAAGTCTGACACACTTGCTTGGCAGCGGCCGGAGAGGCCGCGCCGGCGCGCAGCCGGATCCCGCCGGAGAACGGAACGATCATCTTGTTCAGCGCCGCGACGCTCGGGAACCGCGCGGACAGTGCCGTCCACGCACGCTCCGCCTGCGCCTGGTTGGCGAAGGCGCCAAGCTGAACGACGGCGCCCGGAGCGCCGCTCGGCTTGGGCTCTGGGGGCACCGGAATCTTGGTTTCGTTTGCCGGCAGCGTCTTGGGCGCAGGTTCCGGCGGCGCCGGCTTGGCGACCGGGGCTTCGGGCAGCTTGTTGAGGTCGAGCTGCGAGTCCCGGTCCTCGCCGGCGCTCGTCTCGAAAGCCGTCTCGCTTTCACCGGCTACGTCGAGGCCGCCGGCCGTGGGCGGCTTCACCTTGTATGGCTGCGCAGGCGCCCGGATCAGCGCCGCCGGGCCGTTGGCGGCACTGTCGCGCCGTCCAATCCAGAAGAAGGTCGCGGCAACAATCAGCGCCGCAATCAACACCACCATCAGCGCCGCCAGCATTCGCCGGGCCGAAATGCCGCGCGGCTCGTCCTCGTCCTCGACGGGAGCAAGCCAGGGCAAGGGCTCGTCGAAGGCGCGCTCGTCGCTCATCGCTAGGCGGCCCCGATGACGACGCAGGGCTGAGCAATCATCCGCATCCGCTGGCAGAGGACGGCCGAGTGGGCCTGCGAGGTGGTGCCCATCTGCAGCCGATAATAGATTCGGCCGTCGCGCAAGGACTGCACCGGCACGACCAGCGCCGGCAACCGCTCCAGCGTCGGATTGACACGAACGATGGCCCACCAGCCGCGCTTCGCCTGGTGGACGGACGAGAAGGCGCCAACCCGCACGAGACGCCCGGCGGCGCCGTCGATCACTCGAACGGGCCAGGGCTCCAGTTTCGCAGAAGTCGCGCGCTTGGCCGGTGGTTCCGTGACGGAGGGTTGCGGCTCGGCCGCTGCCGGCGAAGCTATCACCTTCGCGGGTGTACGCGTCACCTCCGGCGGCGGCTGGATCACTGGCATCGGCGGCGCGACGATTGGCTCCACTTCGGGTAGCGGCGCGATTTTGACCTGCGGTTGCGACGGCTCCGCGGGCCGGGCCGCTGGAAGCCGGACCTTCGCCACCGCCCGCGGCGGCACCGAACGCGGCGGCGCAGATTGCTCGATGCTGTGCGCTCCGAACCACGCGGCCGCTCCACCGACCGCCAGGACGGCGATCATGGCGACACCGATCGCGCCTGCGCTTCTGCGCGGCGGCTTATGCGACGCAGGCTCATCGGGAAGCCACGGCAGCCGGTCCATGCCGGTCGCCGCTGGAACGCGGCTCATCAACGCATCTCCTCGGTTGCGGTCACGCCCATCAGGTCGAGACCACTTCGGATGATCTGCGCGATTCCACGTGCGAGTTCCAGTCGCGCGCGCGAAATTTGTGGATTTTTTTCAATCAGGAAGCGCCGCTCGGGATCGTCGTTGCCGCGGTTCCAGAGCGCGTGAAACTCGGCTGCCAGATCGTAGAGGTAGAAAGCGATGCGGTGCGGCTCGTGCGCCATCGCCGCGCCCTCGACCACGCGCTGGTACTGCGCGGCGCGCTTCACCACGGCGAGTTCCTCTTCGTCCAGCAGCGACAAGTCCGCATCGCTGGCGAGGTCGACGCCGGCTTCCGCCGCCTTGCGCTTCAGTGAGCTGATGCGGGCGTGGGCATACTGGACGTAGAAAACGGGATTGTCCTTTGAGGCCTCGACCACCTTGTTGAAGTCGAAGTCCAGCGGTGCATCGGCACGCCGGGTCAGCATCATGAAGCGGACGACGTCCTTGCCCACCTCGTTCACCACCTCGGCCAGCGTCACGAAATCGCCGGCGCGCTTGCTCATCTTGACCGGCTCGCCCCCGCGGAACAGGCGGACCATCTGGACCAGCTTGACGTCGAGGTCGACGCGCCCGTCGGTCAGCGCCTTCACTGCCGCCTGGACGCGCTTGACGGTTCCGGCATGGTCGGCGCCCCAGATGTTGACCAGGTGGTCGGCGTTCTTGGCCTTCTGCCAGTGATAGGCGGCGTCGGCGCCGAAATAGGTCCAGCTGCCGTCCGACTTCTTCATCGGCCGGTCCTGGTCGTCGCCGAACTGGCTCGACCGAAACAAGGTCAGCTCGACCGGTTCCCACTCGTCGTGCGGATCGAGGCTCTTCGGCCGCTCCAGCGTGCCCTCATAGACCAGGCCCTTGGAGCGCAGCACCTCCATCCCCTCGTCGACCGCGCCGTTGGCGTGCAGCTCGGCCTCGGACGAGAACAGGTCGTGATGGATGTTCAGCAGGCCGAGGTCGTAGCGGATCAGGTCGAGCATCGCCTTGATCGCCGCCTCGCGGAACACCGGCAGCCACTCGGCCTCCGGCTTGTCGGCGTAGTCGTCGCCATATTCGGCTGCGAGGATCGTCCCGACCGGTTGGAGATACTCGCCCGGATAGAGCCCCGGCGGGATGTCGCCGGTGTCCTGCCCGAGCGCCTCGAGGTAGCGGAGGTGCACCGACCGGGCGAGCGTATCGACCTGCGCCCCCGCGTCGTTGACATAATATTCCTTCGTGACCCGGAAGCCTGCCGCTTCGAGGACGCGCGCGAGGCTGTCGCCCACCACGGCGCCGCGACAATGCCCCATGTGCAGCGGCCCGGTCGGGTTGGCGGAGACATATTCGACGTTGACGCGCTCGTTCCTGCCGATGGCCGAGGCGCCGTAGGCGTCGCCTTCGCGAAGGATGGTGCGAAGCTCGTCGCGCCACGCGTCCGGCGTCAGTCGGATGTTGATGAACCCCGGCCCGGCGATCTCGACCGACGTGACCGGCGGCAGTGCTTCGAGCTTCGGTCTGATCGCCTCGGCCAGCGCGCGCGGGTTCGTGCCCGCGCCTTTGGCGAGGACCATCGCTGCATTGGTCGCGAGGTCGCCGTGCGCGGCATCGCGCGGCGGCTCTACCGTCACATTCTTCCGGTCGATCTCCGCCGGCAGCGCGCCGTCGGCAACGAGATCGTCGAGCACTCCGTCAAGGAGCGCGGCATATTGGGCGTAGAGGCTCAAATCGCTTCCACCAGTGCTGGAAAGCGGCGGCTCTAGCGCAGCATTGGTCGAAGGTCACGCCTGCCCGGCGCTCAGCGCCGCTGGTAGCGGCAACGCGCCTCCCAGGACCAGCGGTCGACGATCGGGGCTGACGCACCGGGCATCGAACGGCACTTGGCCGCTATGGACTCCTGCTCGGCCCGAAGGTCCTCGATGATGCTGCGGCTGAACTCGTTGAACGCCAGCGATCCGTCGGAAGGGGACGCGGTGGCCGATGCGCCAATGGGCTCTAGCCTCCCCGGATCGGCCAGCCTTGTGATGGTCAGCGGTTCACGCGGCTCAGCCGTAGTTCGGGCTGCCCACAGACACAGCATTGCAGCGCCGATCGCCCGGCAGGTTTTCCGCTTGAACCCCATGGCGCCAGACATCGGCGTTCAGGGTTAAGGAAATGCGGTTCAACGCGGTTACGAAACGATCAAGGGATGCCCAATCGCGTTCCCTCGGCTCTCGGGAAACAGGGTCGCCATCACGCGTCGCGGCTCGAGCGAATAATGTTGCGCCAGCGCGCCGGCGATCAAGGCGTCGAGGTCGGTGGTCGGCTTGAGGTCCCGGCCCTCGTAGAGCGCGCCACTCGACAGGCCGGGCCAGTCCGCGATGACGGCGCCGCCGCGCACCCCGCCCCCGAGCAGCATCGCCGCCGAAGCCTGGCCGTGATCCGTGCCGCCGGTGCCGTTCGGTCGCGCGGTCCGGCCAAACTCGGTCGCGACCGCGACCAGGGTGTTCCCCCAATCCGCGCCAAGCCCGGACTTCAGCGCGGCGAGGAGCTGGTCGAGGTTGCGCAGCTGGACGTTCAACCGCCCGCGCTGGCCGGAGTGGGTGTCCCAGCCGTTGGTCTCGATCATCGCGATCCGCGCGCCATCATCCGACAGCATCTTCGCGGCGAGAGCGCCGATTGCGGCGCCATTCTGGCCGCCGCCCGCCTGCATCGGGTCGCCAGCCTTCATCCGCGTGTCCATCGCCGCGCTCCACAGGCCGTGGAGCTGTTGGTCGCTGGCGTAGAGTGCACTGACCCGCGCCATCAAATCCTCCGTCGCGCTCGGCAACTGCGATTGCGCGTAGGACGTGACTTCGTGGCTCCCGCGAAGCGCCATTGGCACGGTGGTCGAGAGCGCCAGCGCTTTCGCCTCGTCGGCCGGAAGCAGACCAAGCAGCCGGTTCATCCAGCCGTCGCGCAGGCGATAGGCCGCGGACCCGCCCGTCTCGAGCACGTTCTGTCCGTCGAAATGCGACCGGTCGCGATAGGGTGAGGCGACCGCATGGACGAAGAGCGCCTGCTTGCCCGCGTACAGCTTCGCGGTCTCGGCCAGCGCGGGGTGCAGCGTGAAGAAGGAACCGAGCTTCGCCCCCTGCGCCAGGTCCTCGGCGAAATCGCCGCGCAGGCCCGCATAGGCAGGATCACCGGTCGGGGCGACGATGTGCAGCCCGTCCGCGGCGCCGCGCTGGATGATGAAAACGAAGCGGCGGTCAGTATTGGCGCGAGCGAACGCTATTCCCGGCAGCCCGAGCGTCGCCACGCCGGCTGCAGCGCCGGTTGCACCAATGAATGACCTGCGAGTGAGCATGTTCATCTCCTCACGAATTCGGGGCTGACGAGCAGCAGTGCGAGGCCCTCGGCGGGGCTTTCGGCGCGGGCGATGGCGGTTCGCGTCGCTTCGCTCAGCGACCCCGGATAGAGCTTTTCCGCGAGCGCTCGCGCGTCGACGCCTGAACCGGCGCGGTCGGCGATGCGCTGCGCGGCCTCGACCCGGAGGACCAGCGCTTCCGGAGCCGCCCAGCTGGCGGAGATATCGTCCCAGCCGGCAGGCGAACCCGGCTGCCAGGTCGGCTGGCCAAGCTGCTTCATCAGGCCCGCAGCAGCCTGGGCAGGCACATCGCGCGATCCCACCGCGCGAAGCGCCGAGACGCTCCACTCCCATGGCGTCTTGAACTTGAGCGGCTGCGTCGCCCACGGCTCGGGCGCATCGATCAGAGCGCGATAGACGGTCGTGAGGTCGCCGTTGCTGGCGAGATACGCCTTGCTGAGCCGGTCGACGAGCGCCGACGGTGGCTCGTCGCCAGCGAAATGGCGCGCGAGCTTGGTCGCGAGATGCCTCGCGGTTGCCGGGCTCGCTGCGAGGTCCATCAGCACTGCCCGCGCCTGGTTCTCGCCCGCGTCGCGGTAGCGCTTGCCCATGATCGTCCGATCGCCCGGCTCATGGAGAAAGTCGGCGAACTGAAACGAACCGGCGGGTGCATTGCCGAGCAGGCGGGCCGCCGGGCCGCGACCGATTCCGCCGACCGTCCAGCCGGTCAGCGCCCGCGCAAACTCGGTCACGTCCGCCTGGCTGTAGCCGGTGCGGACTCCGAGCGTATGCAGCTCCATGATCTCGCGCGCGAGATTCTCATTGAGGCCACGTGCCTTGCCGCCACGCATCGCGGCGAACTGGCCGGCCCGTGAATTGGGCCCGATCGATTGCGCCTGGTCGAGATAGACCAGTATCGCGGGATGCTGCTCGACCGCAAGCAGCATGTCGGAGAAGCGACCCAGCACGTGCGGGCGGATCGCCTCGAATTCCATCAGCCCGGCGAGCCCGATCACCGGCAGCTTGTCGACCGACACGGCGAAATGGTTCGCCCAGAAATGGACCAGCCGCTCGACGAACGGGCTGTCACTGGCCAGCGCCGCCTCGAGCCGCGCCGAGCTCATCACCAGATAGTTCTGGCGGATGTTCTGGCGAAGGTAGCGCTTGACCGGGTCGACCTGCTTCTCGTCGGCTTGCTGGGGCATCGCGCCGGTCGGCATCGAGGCAGGCTGTTGCTGGAGCCGGCGCTTGCCGGCCTGTCCGAACATCCGCTGTTCTTCGATATATTCGGCCAGCTCGGTCGCCACCGCGGTCCGGCTCGGGACCTGCGCCAGCGCCTGGGGCCGCGACTCGAACCGGTCAAATTGTCCGAGCAGCCAGCGCTTGGCATCGCTGATTGGCGGATCGGCGGGCCGTGCGCCGAGGCCGAAGCGATTGAGCGCGATCGTGCTGACAAGCATCCCCGTCTCCTCGAGCCGGAAATAGCTCTCGGTCGGCTGAACCGCCTGTGAAGCGGAACTTTACAAAGCTGTAACCCTAAAGACGGCTAGCGGGCAGGTTCACCGGTCCGACCAGCTCCTAGTGCCGGGCGATCGCAAACCGGTCGGTCATCCCGGCTATGAAGTCCCCGATGGTGGGCAGACCGTCCACCTCGCCGCCCTCGCGCTGCCGCCATTGCGGCATCAGCGACGGGTCCGAGCGATAGGCGGCGGCGAGGCCGGCCGAGCGAGTTCAAAGCGACGACGGCGCATTGCAAAACCGATGCCGCCAAAGCCAAGGAGCATCATGGCCCACGTAGCAGGTTCTGGAACGGCGCCCGAAATTGAAGCAATGATTTGCTGACCCCGCTGACTGGTCGTTTGTACTTCGATGGGCCAGGGGTCTGCTATCCAGACACTGCCCCTACTGGCATCAACGCAACCGTTCAACTGAAAGCACAGAAAACTGCGGGGGTCAGCCCCATTCACAAAATAAGCATACCCATCAGTGTTCGAATCGCCTAGACCATAATCCCACAGGAGATTGACCCCATCGGACGAGAGTTGTGAATTGACTAAGTACAGGGCGCCTCCATCCGAGTTGCTAAAGCTCGGTGTCAAACTGCCATTGTTGAGCGTCACCGACCACGAGATGATGTTACTGGAGTCCAGAGGGCCGGTTACTCCGTCGGTAACGATTGTATACGTCGCCGAGAATGTTCCCACCGTTTGACTACCGTTAAAGGTGGATTCTGCGACGGCCGGGCTCCCGATTACAAGCATGAGCATTGCCGAAGCGATCAGCTTGGACATACCGATTACCCCAAAAATCTGATCGACTTTTGTAAACGATAAATTAACAAAGCACAACGCGCTCCGGGTGAACCCGCTGTGAAGTCCGGTTTAACCCCTCTTTGACCTTAAAAGCGGCTTGCGGGCAGGTGCACTGGGCCGACCAGCTCCTCGTGCCGCGCAATCGCAAAGCGATCCGTCATACCGGCCACGAAATCGCCGATCGTGCGCAGCTGCTGGACCGAGTCTCCGCCCCGCCGCCACGACTCCGGCAGCAGGCTCGGATCGGCGAGATAGGCTGCCGCGAGCCCGGCAACGACCCGCTCGGCCTCCTTCCGTACGGGTTCCAGCTCGGACAGGCCGTACAGCCGCTTGTAGAGGAACGCCTTCAGCTCGCGCTCCTCGGCCGTAAGACCCGAGGAAAAGCCGGCGAGCGGCGCCCCGGCCGAACGGACTTCGGCAATGGTCTGAACACCTGCTTCTCGCACGCGCCGTTCGGTCTCTTGGAGTACGTCGCCGACCATGTACCCAATCATGTCGCGGACCAGCGCCCGCTGCTTCTTATCCAGACTAAGACCCGGGTGCCGCACTTCGATCGCGCTCCATAGCCGGGCGACCAGCGGCAGCTCGACCAGCTCGTCGAGCTCCAACAGTCCGGCGCGAAGCCCGTCGTCAATGTCGTGATTGTCGTAGGCGATGTCGTCGGAGATCGCCGCGACCTGCGCCTCGAGCCCTGGCAAGCTGCCCAGCTCAAGGTCCCATTCGGCATTGGCCTCCGCCATCGCCCAGGTCGGCTCGGCGATGGGCCCGTTGTGCTTGGCGAGCCCCTCCAGCGCTTCCCAGCTGAGGTTGAGGCCGCCGAACCCGGGATAGGGTGTCTCCAGCCGGGTGACGATGCGCAGCGTGTGCGCATTGTGGTCGAACCCGCCGCCTTCCTTGAGCGCCGCGTCGAGCGCGTCCTCCCCGGCGTGGCCGAACGGGGGGTGGCCGAGGTCGTGTGCGAGGCACAGCGCCTCGGTCAGATCCTCGTTGAGGCCGAGCGCTCGGGCGATGGTCCGGCCGATCTGCGCGACTTCGAGGCTGTGGGTCAGCCGCACCCGATAATGGTCGCCATCCGGCGCGACGAACACCTGCGTCTTGTGACGAAGACGGCGGAAGGCAACCGAGTGGATCAACCGGTCGCGGTCGCGCTGGAAAATGTCGCGTGGGCCCCGCGGGCCTGACGCGTCCTCGACGTGGAGCCGCCCGCGCGATCCCGATGGACTAGAAGCGACGAGCGGCGGAAGCGTCATTCCGCCGCAAGTGGCGCAATCCTGTCGGCTTGGGAATTGGTGAAATTCAACGCGTCGATCCCGACCGTCGCAAAGTCCTCGGCAAGGATCTCGGCATCGGAGCGGCCACGGAACGGCCCGACCAGCAGCCTCGCGCCGCCCGCGGTCCGCGCGACATAGGGCTTGAGGCCATCGAACAGGTCCGGATTCTTCGAACGCAGGCGCCGGAATTCACTCGACAGGCCCGCATCGTCCGGCCCGCTCGCCAGCTGCAGCCAGATCTTCGACTCGAACCGCGCGGCCTGCATGGCGGACCTGGCGTAGGAGGCCTGCACCGTGCGCGCGGGCGCCTGGACCGTAGCGGGCTGGCTTGGTTGCGGGGCCGGCGCGACGCGCAGCAGTGCCTCGAGGTCGGCGAGCCGGTCCGCCGACGGACCGGCCGGGGCGTTTGACGCAAGCGCGTTGTCGCCACTGTCGGGGAAGATGCCGAGGTTGACCGCCGCGGCCCGTTGTCCGGCCGTAAGCGCCGGCAGCCGCTGCACGAACGGCGCGACCCGCGCCCAGCTGCCCGGCATTGCGGCGTTGATCGCGTTCATCGCCGCATTGCTGTCACCGGTCAGTGCGAAGACGAAGGCGCGGACGCGCGGAACGCCGGCGTCGCCGCGCGCCGCAAGCGGCGCCAGCGTCTGCAACGCGGCATTGCGGTCACCGCTGATCGCCAGGCTGAGTGCGAGGCGGCGCCTTGCTTCGTCTCCGTCGCGCCCACTCAGCGCCACGCGATAGTCCGCTTGGGCTTTCGCCTGCTGGCCGAGGAGGTCGTAGGCGAGCCCGCGATCGCAGGCGAAGCTCGCAATCGACGCGCCGCGCTGCTGAGCCCGCTGGAAATAGGGCAGCGCGGCCTGGGGATTGCCGTTCGCGACCGATACCGCGCCCATTCCGGCCTGGGGCAGCGGGCTCCCTGGGTCGACGTCGTCGGCGCGCGCGAAGAAACCAGCAGCGGCCTGGGCGTCGCCGAGCTCGAGCGCGGCCTTGCCGGCGCCGATCAGCGACTGGAAGTCGGTCGGATCCGAAGCCAGCGTGCGCACGTAGCGCGCGAGCGCCGTTGCCGGGCTCTCGTCATAAGGCGAGTAGCTACCTTGCGCGGCTGCCGGCGCGCCCAGGACGGCGCACGCGCACGCAAGCGCTCCCGCCAATCGAAATTGCAATAAACCCCGCATCACACCTTCCCCGTGCGACACAGAATCTTGCCGAGGTCTTTCTGGCTAGAGGGTTTACGGTGAGCCGTGCGGGTCGGACGGCGGGAAGTGGGTTTAGCCGACGAAAAAGGGCGGCCCATGGGACCGCCCTCCTCCAAAACCAGCGCTTGCGCTACTGATTGTTCTGTCGGTTGAGGAACCGCGGGATGTCGATCGGGGCCTGCTTGTAGCCCGCCTCGTCCTCGTCGATCTGCGCCTTTGGCGCGCCCCGAGCGATGTTCGACATGCGCTCGAACAGCGTCCCGCCGGCTGCCGTCGGCTGGTCGCCGACGTCGTCGTCCTCGGGCGGGGCGATCGGCGCCGAGCCGACCGGGCTCGTGAGGATGTCATCGGCGCCGAGCAGGAGCTCGTCCTCATCCTCTTCGGCGGTGGTTTCGATCGCATCTTCCTCGATCGCCGGCGCTTCCTCTTCGACCGCAGCCGCAGTCGCTGTGGTCGTGCGCGCGGGGAAGCTGAACACCTTGCCCGGCTGCGGGGCGGTCATTGCGTCGGCCTCGATGCCGGTCGCGACCACGGAGACTCGGATCTTGCCGCCCAGGTCGTTGTTGAACGCCGAGCCCCAGATGATGTTGGCATCGGGGTCGACCAGCTCCTTGATGTGGCTGGCGGCCTCGTCGACCTCCATCAGGCGCATATCCTCGCCGC
>Ga0207711_10000508_pt1 | contig 40095 bp, 26 predicted proteins | sample KBSS34metaG_FD_184401 | JGI IMG/M metagenome (GOLD analysis project Ga0207711, IMG submission 184401) | Switchgrass rhizosphere microbial communities from Kellogg Biological Station, Michigan, USA - KBS S3-4 metaG (SPAdes) (version 2) | ecosystem: Host-associated > Plants > Roots > Rhizosphere... | reverse complement strand
CAAGAATGGCGCGAAAATCCTTCTCAACCGGCGTGGCATAACCCAGCGCGCGCTGAGCGTCATCGGCAAATTTCTTCGCGATGTTGCTCTCCACATCACACACATATGCAATGCGAGCCGACTCCTTATTTGCCTTCAGCGAAGACAGATGGGCATAGGCCCGGCCGTGAAGACCAATCACCGCGAAATTGAGCCGATCGTTTGATCCCGCAATCTGCGCATAGCTTTTTGCGGTTGAAGCCACAGCGAGCCCGGCTGCTCCGGTTGCAAGTGTGTCCAGAAATTCCCTTCGTGTAACCATCTTTGCCTCTCCGTCTATGCGGTATTGTGCTATGCCTGTTGCCGATCAAAGATTCATCGCCAGATGATTGTCCGCAGACTCGTGGATGCCACGCGTGCTTCTCTTTTCAGCCTATGCTTCACATTGACGATGTCGATGTGCCTTTAGTTGCCGCTGGCCATCACCTACGATGGCCAACGGAGTTGCATTCCATATCTGCGCAATGCTAGAACGAGAACTTCAGAGAGCCTTGAAGCGAGCGTCCACCTCCAATGCCATTGACGCTGCCTTGGCCGCTGCCGACTGTTGAAGTAACCTGACCAAAGTTCGTGGCCGAGATGCTGCTGCTGTTGGGGTTGCCAAACTGAGGAGTGTTGCTCAGCTGGAATGCATCGACTCTCGCCTCAATGGCAGTTTCACGGTAGAGGGCAAATCTCTTGAACACGGAGAAGTTGTCCTGAAGGTAGCCGGGACCGCGGAATTGGTTCCTTCCGGTATTGCCCAATTCGCAGGGATTCACGGTGCAGCCGGCCGGCTGCGAAAATGACGTCGGGTCAAACCAATGCGAGTTGGACCCGATGCCGCCAAGTTTCCTGAAAGTGCCCGTCAAAGTTGCGGTCTGTGCTGTTCCAGGAGTACTCAGCGTGCCCCCGCTCGCCGAGACAGTGAAGGGCTGACCCGAGACCAGCGCTATGATCCCAGAGATCTTCCAGCCTCCAAGAACAGTATCCGCAATCCCGGTTGCCAAGTGTTGGTGCCCATGCCCGAAAGGCAATTCATAGGTGAAGCTCTGTTCGTAGTTCAGCTTGCGGTCAAAGTCCAGCGGGGCGTAATTTCTGCGCCAGTTGATGAAGAACATCAATCCTCCGTCATCGCCGCTGATATAGCCAAGAGCCTTGCCCCACGTCAAGGCGGAGGTAAACGCAAGGTTGTTGGAGAATCGCTTGGTGAGCTGAGCCTGCAACGACTGGTAGTTGGAGGAGAAGCCGAGAAAATATTGGTTTGTCGCAGCGGTTCGGCCGAATGCGATATTTTCCGGATCGGACTTCGACCCGCCGCCGTAGGTGCTCGGCAGGTTGATATTTTGCGCTCCGGAAATGTCCACGCCGTGGTTGGCTACATAGGCAAGCTGAAACGACATATTTGCCGGCAGCGCCTGCTGTACCGCTACGTTCCACGACTCCACATAAGGGTTCTTATAATCCTTGGGAATGTAGTTATACACCTGGTTCTTCAACAAGGGTGTGTCTGCGACAATGAGTCCGTTGGAAGGGATGGAAATCGGCACAGGAGCCGGAAAGCCCGCCTGAAACGTAGCCACGGTAGCTCCATCGGAAAGTACAGCAGGAGTAAAAGCGGAGGTGTTTCCGCCGACCGGCTGATAGCTGTTGTTGGCGCGGATGGGATAGTCATATGCATACGTGTTATCCGGGAACGGCGTATAGCTGATACCGAAGCCGCCCCGAATGACAGTGTTGTTGGATGCACGATACGACAAGCCGGTTCTAGGGGCGAAATATCGATATTGAGTCTTCATCCCCAGGTTGGAGGGATTGCCGCCAATACCAGCAAGCACCAACATATTTGTCGTCGGATCATAGTTGGAGAAGCCGCCTGAATGCCGGGGCGTAGCAGGCGGATAGAACTCCCAGCGAAGACCTAAGTCAATCGTCAGTCTCGGCGTGGCCTGCCACTTATCGCTGGCAAAGGCAAATATCCACCACTGCCGGTAAGCAGGAAAGAATGTGTTGAGATCGCGACCCGTCTGGCTGGGCTGATCGAGCAGGAAACTGGCAATATCGTTTGCGATATTGGTCTTCATCCCTGACTGGGAGGTCTGCAGGTCGGCAAAGGTGAATACGCCGCGCGGGCTGTAGGTCTGATCCTGGAGCAGGTCGTCGCGCACCCGGCGAACGTCCGCACCGAACTTGATGGTGTGGTTGCCGAGGATCTTCGTCCAGTTGTTCACCAGGTCGATATTCGCCTCAGCCCGGATCCACGGCACGGATGGGGAGTAACCGATCAAGGGGCTGGAGAAGGCGGAAGATCCGCAAGCTTGCCCGGGACTAGGAGCGGTGGTGCAGATAGTGACTGCAGCCTGCCCGCTGGTAAAAGGCTGCCCCGAAACATTCACACCTGTGATACCAAGTGTGGTTGCATCGTCTGACCCGTAATCACTGGGCTGCGCCTGGTTGTGAAGATGCGCCACGCCGAATCGCGCTTCGGTGAGGAAAGTAGGCGAAAACACATGGTCGTAGTTCAGGCCCGTGCTGTAGGACTTCTGGTTACCCGTACCCTCAAAACCACCACCGCCGGCAGGCCCCCCAAGGAAGGCTCCGAAGGCGGCCTGCTGGAAGGTGATCACGCGCTGAAAACTATACCGGCCACTGAAATGATCCCGCTCGCGCGGCGAGTAATCGATCTTGGTGTCGAAGCTGTCTGTAGTCTTGGTAAACGGCAGGTTGGTGGTGTAGTTGTTCGAAGGATTGGACAGCGGCTTGGTCTCATTCAACGTCCCGTATTTCTTGGCCGCCGCGTACACATTCTGCAGGATGGCGAGAGAGACCGGGTTCACCCTGTCTGCCGGAATTTGATTATTAGCGAACGGCGTACGCGGGTGCGTCACGGTGCCGTCGCCCGTCGCGGGATCGTAAACTTGGCCGGCGCCTGAAACAATTGCGGCGCTCAGATCGATGTTGCCCTCGGAGTTTGGCGTGAAGTAGCGCGAATCGGGAATAGTCAACGTACTACCGACGGATTCATGATCCGAGGTCCGAAGATAGTCGCCGAAGAAGAAAAGCTTGTCCTTCAGGATGGGCCCGCCGATACTGCCGCCGAAATAGTTGTAGGACAAATGGCCAAGGGGTCCACCAAAGTAAGAGCGCGCATTGAGATCATTGTTCTGAATAAACTCGAAAGCCGAACCATGGAATGAATTGGTTCCGGACTTGAGCGTAACGTTGGTGACAGCGCCGGTCGCGCGGCCAAGCTCTGCCTCAAAATTATTGGTCGAGATATCAACGGACTGAATCGCTTCCACGGGCGGAATTATGATCTGCAGAAGTCCCGTACGCTCATCGTCGTCGATACCTTCGATCTGATAAAGATTACCCTGGCGGGGCACGCCGTTCGCTTCAGTCTGCAGAGAGCTTTGTGCGTTGAAAAACTGCGAGTGTTGAAAGACAGCGGGCGCGGTTCCCGGAACCAGGTTAAGTAGCGATTGAAAGTTGCGATTGGTTCCAATCGGCATGTCAACAACTTGTTGTGCCTCGAGCTTGGTGCTGATATCGGCACGGTCCGTTTGGAGCAAAGGCGGCGCAGTATTGACAACGACGGTTTCAGTAACATTGCCGGGCTCAAGCTTTAGATCGATACGCGTAGACGAGTTGCTCTGCAAGTCGATGGCAGATTGTGTCAGCTTCTTAAATCCTGGAGCTTCTGCAGTTATTGTGTAGCTGCCCGGCTGCAGATTCGGAAAGGTGTAGTTACCGCTGTCATTTGTCACCGACTCATGAATTGCAGCAGTAGCTGTTTCTGTCGCCTTGACTGAAGCATTGGCAATTGCTGCGCCGGTTTGATCTGTGACTGTACCAAGAATTGTTCCGTTCACAGCCTGACCTGTGAAGAGATGCGGGGTCCCCAACGCGAACAGTACGAAGAGCAACCCCGCAAGGGATTTCGATGTCCCACCTGGAATCATTTGCAGCCTCCAAAGGTTTGATCGCTTACAGCTCCGAACTTTATATTGTTCGGAATGCGAACCAAACCTACATTTGACAATTCCGTCTGTCAAGAGGAATTGATCCCCATAGCAAGAATTGTTGGAGTAAACGATTTAGGTCCAGTCATCCTAGACAGTAATTAGAGAATGCATCGAGAGTCACCCGAAAGTGCGATGTCACTCGATGAAACCTCTGCTGCATTGTTTGGCCGGGATCGCACAATCTTAAATAACGGCGCGATCAATGATGCGCGAGACCCAGCGCAGCCGTGATCTTATCCGCGCATTCCTGAATCGTCGAAGCCAGCTTTTTCTCGCGGCTTTGATTTGGCCCTCCAGGCATGATAGGCACCCCGAGAGCGGCAGAGACGTCGATTTCGGAGTTCCCGATCGCGCATGAAATATCGAGGCCAGCCCGCCGGGTGCTCGGCGCGATATAACAGCGAGTCTCGCGTATTTGAAGCACCGATGTGCTGAATTTGTGGCGTTCAGAGCGGCTCATGGAAGAGTAAGTAACATCGGCCGCCAGGAATCGGCCTCGCGTCGCATCATCGAGCATGGAGACCAGGACTCTGCCTGACGCAGTCGTCAACGGCAGCACCCGATAGCCCACTTCAATCGAAAGGCGGACTGGCTCGGGGCTTTCCGCCTGTGCAATCACCATCAGCATCTGTCCGTTGAGAATGCTCAGATGACAGGACTCATGGATAGCCTCGGCCAACTCTCGCATCGGCACGGCAGCCGCGCGCAGTAAATGGTCCACAGGGCTATGTGTATGCGCGAGCTCATACAGCTTGAGCGTGAGGTAGTACCCATCGGAGACAATATCCCGGCTTATGTACGCGCGTCGCTCCAGAGCGTCTAACATGCGAAACAATTCACTGGGCGTGCGGTTTAGCGTTCTCGATAGATCGGTAAGCGATTGAGGAACCACTGCGATCGCCAACGCTTCGAGAATGTCCAGCCCTTTTTCAAGCGCAGGAACAAAGTATTTTGTCCTGGGTGGTATTTTCATGAGTGAGGTCCACGAATACGCGCTTCCTATACCGTTCTCAAAGGAGTGTGTCACGGCCTCTGTGTCATTGCAAGTACTCCCAACGCAGGCATAACGATTGCCATGCCAGAGCATGAGTACCAGCGGATGTTCAAGCGATCGCGTCGATCTGTGTGCGATCGTTCAAGCCTGCTTCCGTCACCGGTATTTTGAGTCGTGTAACACCTTGTCACAACGATTGCGACAATGCTAGACTCGCAATTTACATTTTGCCAGTAAAATTAACTTGATTGGAAGAAAATGCTTCCATACAGGCCATTGAGCTGTAGCGCGCCTAAGTTGTGGTGCATTGCTCACGGAGGCAATCTATGTCGAACCCTGCATACTTCGAAGATTACGTTGTAGGAGCGCAGCGAAATACCACCGGTCGCACCATTACCGAAGCAGATATCGTCCTTCATGCCGGCCAGACCGGAGACTTCTATCCACACCACATGGATGAGGAATGGTGCCGGACCCAGCCGTTCGGAAGGCGCATTGCGCACGGAACGCTCATCTTCAGCGTCGGGGTGGGCCTCACTGCGGGTATCGTAAATCCTTATGCCATTTCCTATGGTTATGACCGGCTGCGATTTATCAAGCCAGTCTTTATCGGCGACACGATCCGGGTCGCGGTTACGATCAAAGAGAAGCGGGATATTGCGAAAAGACCGAGTCACGGAATCGTGGTTGAGGCCTGTGAGGTAATCAACCAGCGAAATGAACCGGTGCTGGTATGCGAACACCTGTTGCTGGTCGACCGACGGCCTGCCGCCTCCATGTAGCGATTAGATCGCCTCTCCAAAACTCAAATAGAGGTTCACCAGAGGGCACCTCACAGTTCGTCTACGATTTTTATAGAATTTTGTACACAAATATTTTTTTTACAGGTAAAGTACTTTTGCTGAAAGAGAGTGATGCGATGAAGAAGCGTAAAAGCTCAATACGATTGAACCGCAGAGAATTCTTCGCCGGCGCCGCTACGCTGGCTCTGAGCCGATGGGCATCCGCCGAGTTGCCGGGGCAAAATGGGATTTCCACCGGCGGCCGAGACACATATATTGTGCCCAACTTCCATCCCGCAAGTTGTGGCTGGCTCACGACTTTCTCAAAGGAACGCATCTACTGCGTGAACAGCTACCTCTCCCATCTGGATCGCGTTCGCGATGACCCGCAGTACGAATTCGTAATGTCGGAAGTCAACAACATTGTCGGTATCATGAACTTCCGCCCCGAGCGCATCGCTGAACTGAAGCAGCGCGTGGCCGAAGAACGCGTGGAGCTCGTGAATGGATTCTTTCTGGAATCGACGATCAATCTGTCGGGCGGAGAGGCTCTCGTCAGGCTTGGCGCTGAAGGCTTGCGTTGGTACGAAAGAGTATTTGGCATCAGGCCAAAGTATGCCTGGTGTATCGATACCTGCGGCGTGCATGACCAGATGGCCCAGATTGCCAAGGGCCTCGGAATGAAGGCCCTGATTTACACGCGTAAGAATCCAGCGGGAAAGACAATGTTTTGGACCGTCTCACCGGATGGATCCAGGATCCTGACCCTATGCCCCGGCGACTACTCGCAGGCGGGCAGCATTTTTGAAAGCAAGACTCCGCTCACGCCTCCCGATCTTGAGAAGCTGGAAAAGGAATTCGCTTTGAAGGAGAGCACCACGCCTGAAAACGCAGCAGTGCTGATTCTGGGCGGTGGCGGCGACTATTCAATAGCCCCCAGGATGAAAGACTATCCCAGCGCCTTTCTCACACAATGGGGACAGTCTGGAAATAAACGGAAACTTCGCTTTACCACTCTGACAAAATATGTCGACGCCGTTACTCCTGGCATCGAGTCGGGGAACACCCAAATTCCAACTCATTCCGGTGGAACAGCTTATGACTTTGATTCTTTTTGGATGGATTGTCCAGAAGTAAAGACCAGGTACCGAAGCTGTGAGCAGGGGCTTCAGTCTGCGGAAGCGCTGGCTACCATCGCCAGCCTGAACGGCAAATTCGAATATCCCACGCAAAATTTGTACGAGGCATGGGTGCTGATGTTCTTGAATATGGACCGCAATACGCTGTGGGGGTCCGCAGGAGGAATGGTGTTTGTCAGCGATGAATCATGGGATGTAAGGGACAGGTTTGAGTGGGTAGCCAAAACCACATCTCAAGTACAAACAAGCGCGGCGGGTTCGCTCGCATCTGCGGGCGGTGCAGTGTTCTTGTTCAATCCGCTGAACTGGCTCCGAAGCGCTCCAGTGGAGTTGACGATACCAGCCGGAAAGACAATCGCAGGCGTGGCTTGTGAAGAGTTACCGGATGGACGGGTAGTGTGCGCTCCACGTCTGGCCTCGATGAGTGTGGGATCGATGAAGCTGGTGACAGGCACACCGGAGAAGGCGAAAACAATCCAAGCATCTGAGACGATCGAGACTTCGCACTACGTACTGAAGATGGACGCGCAGACAGGTGCTGTAGCGAGCTTGAAGATCAAGAAGAGCGGGCGCCAGATTCTGGGCGGCCCGGCAAACGTTGTGATTGCAGAACGGCCAAAAAAGAAGCAGGATGATCCGGCAGATCATATGCCCCCAATCCCGGAGCGGGAGAGACTTGCCACTTCGAGCGAGGGACAGTCGAGCCTTGAGGTCAGCAAGGGCCCACTCACCACCACGATCACAGTTACAGGAAAGTTCTTCGGCGGCGGTGTATTGCGCCGCACAATCCGTCTCTATGAGGGTCACGCACGTATCGATTTTGAGACGGAGCTCCACGACGTTCCAAATTACACTGTGGTCTTTGCAGACTTCCCGTTAACCAGCGATATCGATGAAGTCATGCGGGGGATTCCTTTCGGATTCTCGCACGCTGCCTGGTCTAAGCCGAATCCCGGCCTGCACGGATGGGCAAAAGGCATTGTTCCCGCTGTTCGCTGGAGCGCCTATGCGCTTGCTGCGGGTGGCGGAGTAGCGCTTCTTGATCGCGGACTAAGCGGACGCGAACTCAACGGACGTACAGCTTCGATTTATCTGCTCAATGCCGAGGATAAGTACTGGGGATACGATAATCCATGGCTAACCGGCAAGGGCACGCACCTATTGCAGTATGCGCTGCTGCCGTATGAATCGTCCTGGGAGCAAGCGCGAATTCCGCAGGCGGCCTGGGAGTACAACCTAAGTCCGGTTGTTGTTGAGGAGCGCACAGGACTGCCGAACCACTCCTATCTAGAAACGTCGGCGAATGTCATCGTGGAGTCGTTGCGTCGCGAAGGCGACCATATCATCGTTCGCCTCGTGGAAGCCTTTGACCAGGCAGGAGAAGCAACTCTCAAGCTTTCACTGCCACACAAAAGCGCGGCGATCACCGATTTGGTGGGGAACAACGCCACTCCGTTGTCTGGGGGCCCGGAGTACCGCTTTGCCCTTCGACCTCAACAGATTGTCACTCTTCATTTCAAAGCTGCTTCTTCCGTTGCAGATGAGATACCTGTAAAGGAATGGGACAAATTTGTGCCGCAAAACAAACTCAAAGCGCTGCACGCCTATAGTGCCGAGTTGATTGGGCACCCCCCGTTCGGGACGTAAGCATCTTGGCAATCCGATTCGGACGATTGAGATTTGATCATGATTGAACTTCGCGGAATAACATGGCAGCATACGCGCGGGTATCTGCCCATGGTAGCGACCGCGCAGCGCTTTCAGGAACTCAATCCCGATGTGCGTATTCGCTGGGAGATGCGCTCTCTCCAATCCTTCGCCGATCAATCCATAGCCAAGCTTGCAGAGACTTTCGATCTTCTCGTCATCGATCATCCCTTTGCCGGACGCGCAGCCCGAGGTGACGTGTTGCTGCCACTGGATGAGGTTATGGAGCCGAGCGTTCTGGAAGATCAGGAGGCGAACGCCGTGGGCCTCTCTTATGAGAGCTATCGATATGGCGATCACCTTTGGGCTCTTCCAACCGATACAGCCACGCCTGTAAGCGGTGCCCGTATCGATCTTCTCGCGAGACATGGCTTGCAAAGACCAGGTACATGGTCCGAGCTAATCGAACTTGCCAGGCACGGCCTCGTCACCGTTCCAGCTATCCCCATCGATAGCTTGATGCACCTCTACATGCTCTGTGCTGGCCTCGGCGAAGAGCCTTTCCGCAACCACAATCTCTTCGTGTCAGAAAGCGTAGGTGTGCACGCATTGGAGATGCTCCGCAATCTTGTCTCGCTTTGCGACCCGAAGTGTCTTGAAAGAAATCCCATCGCCATTTGGGAGCTTATGTCATCGACGGATCAAGCTGTTTACTGCCCTTTTGCCTACGGATACTCAAACTATGCTCGTCCTGGATATGCAAGGAATCCTATCGAATTCGGAGGCCTGGTCGTAATCGATGGCCACGAGAAGTGCCGTTCTACATTGGGTGGTGCAGGTCTTGCCATATCTCGAAATGTAAGCGACCTTACGACCGCGGCTCGTTATGCCGCCTTCGTTGCGTCGGCGGACATTCAGCGGGGAATCTACTTCGATGCCGGCGGCCAACCCGGGCATCGCGCTGCATGGATCGATTCTGAAGTGAACCGGAGAAGCGGAGGATTTTTCCAAAACACCCTCGAGACGCTGGACGCAGCTTACCTGCGTCCCCGCTTCGATGTGTATCCTGCCTTCCAGGATGAAGCCGGATTGATCGTTCACGCTTATTTAGTGTCTGGAGGAGATAGCGTCAAAGTGTTGAAAGAGTTGAACACCCTGCTACGTTACGTGAACAGCAGGAGCCTGGAGATTCATCCATGATCCCTTTGGAAGGTTTGCTCGTCATAGACTTCAGCCAGTTTCTCGCTGGACCCGCCGCTTCGCTGCGCCTTGCAGATCTGGGAGCGCGGGTAATCAAGATTGAGCGTCCGGATGGTGGCGACTTGTGCCGGAGACTCTACATATCCGACCTTGAGCTTGACGGGGATAGTACGCTATTCCACTCCATCAATCGGCATAAGGAAAGCTTCGCTGCCGACCTGAAAAATGAACACGACCTGGCCGAAGTATTTCAGTTGCTGCGGAAGGCTGATGTGGTAATTCATAACTTTCGCCCGGGCGTCATGGAGCGCCTGGGGTGCGACTACGACTCTGTTGTGAAGATCAATCCTCACGTGGTTTATGGAGAAATCACCGGCTACGGAAAAGAGGGCCCGTGGCGAAACAAGCCCGGCCAGGATCTACTGGTGCAGTCCTTGTCGGGGCTTCCCTGGTTGAGCGGCAACGCTGATCAGCCTCCTGTGCCGTTCGGTCTCGCAGTGGCAGACTTATTCACGGGCGCGCATCTTGTACAGGGAATTCTCGCATGCCTGGTGCGAAAAGGAATCACCGGCAAAGGTGGAAGAGTGGAAGTGAGCCTGATGGAGTCGATCCTTGACTTCCAATTCGAAGTACTCTCGACTCACCTCAACGATGGCGGCAAACTGCCCCGCCGAAGCATGGTGAACAATGCCCACGCCTACCTGGGCGCCCCGTATGGAATTTACGAGACGGCAGAGGGTTATCTGGCATTGGCCATGGGATCTGTCGCTCGCCTTGGAGAGTTGCTTGAGTGCCCGGCGCTTGCTGCTTTTTCAAATCCACAATCATGGTTTGAACAACGCGATGAGATCAAGCAGGTATTGGTCGACCATCTGTTGACGAAGTCTGCTGCCGATTGGCTTTCGATACTCGAGCCCGCCGATGTCTGGTGTGCTGAAGTCCTCAACATGCAGGAATTGATGGAGCATGATGGCTTCAAAGTACTGGACATGGTGCAGGAGGTTAGCCGGCCGGGTAGCCCAGGCATGCGCACACTGCGATGTCCCATTCGCGTGGATGGGCATGTGCTGAAGAACAATCAGGGAGCGCCCAGGCTAGGCGCAGATACAGCGGCGATAAAACAGGAATTCGCACTCGGTGCAAAGGAGTAGTCGTCCATGACAGAGCGTAGCTCAGAAATTGGAAACCACCAGGACATTCCGCTCTATAACACTGAATCCTGGTTCTACGAGGATTTTGAAGTCGGCGCCCGCGTGCGGTCAATTCGACGAACAATCTCGGAGGGCGAGAGCATGGCCTTCAACGCCTTGGTAATGGATATGCATCCCTATGTTGCCGACGAGATTTTCGCAAGGGAAGAAGGTGTCTTCGGAAGACGAATCGTCGCCGGAGCATTCGTCTTCAGTCTTGGTCTAGGGCTGGTCGCGAATAATTGCGTGACCGCCTTCAGCTATGGTTATGACCGCCTTCGATTTATCAGGCCCGTCTTTATCGGCGACACAATTTACACTATTCGCACCAACCTGAAAAAAAAGCCACGTACCGAGACAATGGGCCTGGTCACGGTCTCTTATGAAGTCTTCAAGCATCCGGGCGAACTCGTACTCTATTGCGAACATCTGCAGACGACGAAATACAAAGACCCCACTCTCTTCAAAGATCAGATTGAGAAAAAGTGATGCCGCGAGATCGCCAGTTCCGCATCGCAGTGCGAAAATTCGGGCCCTTCGAGTCGGCAATACAAAAGCAGTGGGAGATGTTTGCGCCCATCTCCGGCTCAGATCTCACGCTTGAAGCAAAGGCATTCGACCTCCATCCTCTCTACGAGTCTCTCTTCGAACAACAAGGCTTATTGCTTGGCGAATGGGACATCGCCTTCATGAGTACAGACTGGATCGCGGCTGCGAACGAGGCAAAATGCGTAGTCGATCTTTCCGATTTATTGCGATCCGATCCACCGCCGGATTTCCCCGCAGGATGGACCGAATCGCTACTGCGCATGCAGAAAATCGGCGATGCGGTCTATGGCATTCCCTATCACAACGGCCCTGAATGCCTGCTGGTGCGAAAGGATCTCTTCGACAACCCTATTGAACAACATGCTTACAAAGAAATGTATGGGGTTCCGCTTTCGATCCCCAGAACATGGAAGGAGTTCCACCAGACTGCGCGCTTTTTTCACCGGCCAGAGCGCGGTATCTACGGGACCGCCTTCGCTGCGTATCCCGATGGACATAACACCGTGTATGACTTTCTCTTGCAGCTTTGGAGCCGTGGAGGCGAACTGCCCAATGCCGATGGCAGCATACGATTCGATTCGCCTGAGTCGATCGAGGCTTTGACCTTTTATCGCGAAGTTCTCAACGACCCGGCAGCAATTCATCCAGCTTGCAGAGAGATGGACTCCGTTCGTTCAGGCGTCGCATTTGCCGCGGGCGAAATTGCCATGATGGTGAACTGGTTCGGCTTTGGCGCCATGGCAGAAACGCTCGAGAACTCCCGTATTCGCGGTCGCGTTGACATAACCGCTGTGCCGGCCGGGGAAGTGGGAAGACCTGTATCGCTCAACTCATATTGGATATTGGCAATCGGTAAAGGAACTCCTCACCGGGATCTCGCCTATAACTTCATCAAGCATTGTATGAGTGGCGCAATGGATAAGCTATTGACGCTTGAGGGCGCAATCGGATGTCGCCGGTCTACGTGGAACGACCCGGATGTTCAAGCGATTGTCCCTGCCTACTCCAGGCTGGAAGAACTTCATTCGATGGCACGAGAGCTGCCAAGAAGGTCGGACTGGCCGAAGATCGCCGCACAAATCGATCGCGTGATGCTCGACGTAATGAATTCAGACGAGCCAATTCAATCGATAGCCAAAAGAGCCAGCAAGCCATGATTGATAAAGGCAAATAAATGTTTCGTTTTATTTCGTTTATGATACATTAGTTTCTAATTAATCTGCCCTTCTCCACCGGCCATCGTGAAGCTGATCACGCCTACGGCACAGGCTGAACGAGATGAATACTTCGAACGGGGTCATGATTGGAATGTCTTTTGACAGCGGCGTTTTGATTGCAAAGTTCTTGCTGATCGGGGGTCTGTGCTCCTCTGCGCTTGGCCAAACGCAGCAATCCATACAGATGCTTGTCCCGATGCCTCGGGAGATCGAGGTCCAGAGCTCAATCGACATTGGAACAAGAGTGGCGATCGAATCATCTTCCGACCCGGACGATTCGTTTTCCGCGCAGGAGTTGGCGAATGAACTCCACTTGAACGGAGTCGAAAGAGCGCCTGCTGCCGATGGTCGGTTCACCATTCGGTTGCTGCGGCTCGATAATACCGACGCCAGGAAGGTGCTGTCTCAGGAACACATCGAATTTACAGATGCAATGCTGGACGAAGGCTACGTTCTGATCGGCGCAGGCGAAATTCTCTACGATATTGCGGCTTCGCCGAACGGAATATTCTACGGCGTACAAACTTTGAAGCAGCTCATTGCAAAGAGCGGGTCCGGCCCTACACTTCCGCGAATGCACATTCGCGATTGGCCGGCGATGAGGTACCGCGCTCAGGATGATGATCTGTCACGTGGGCCGGTGCCTACTCTGGAGTATCAGAAACGACAGATTCGTACACTGGCTGCTTACAAGATAAACATCTATTCTCCTTATTTCGAGCATACGCTGGCCTATGCATCAAACCCGTTGCCTGCGCCGCCAGGCGGCGCAATAAGCAAAGACCAGGCCGAAGAATTGGTCCGTTACGCGCGGCAATTCCATGTGACAGTGATTCCTCAACAGGAGGCATTTGGACACCTGCATCATGTGCTGACGTATGAACGCTATGCCGATCTGGCCGAGACCCCTCATGGCTCGGTGCTGGCACCTGGGAAGACAGGCTCAACAGAGTTGATCCGGCAATGGTTTGCCGAAGTGACGACGATGTTTCCAAGCCTCTTCATTCATATTGGGGCAGACGAAACAGATGATCTTGGCATGGGACAGACGCAACCGCTGGTGAAGGAACGCGGCCTGGGCAATGTCTATATTGATTTTTTGAAAGAGATTCATCACACCTTGCAGCCTTTTCATAAGAGACTGCTCTTTTGGGGTGATGTGGCGATGAACTCTCCTGAGCTGGTGAAAAGCCTGCCCAGGGATATGGTGGCCGTGGCATGGAAATACTCGATGCCGGACGATGGTTCAGTCCATTTTGATTCATGGATCAAACCCTTTGTTGATGCGGGTATTGAAACCTGGGTAGCCCCCAGTGCGAATCGCGGCAACCGTATTTTCCCGGATAACGATAACAACTTGAAAACGATTCAAGCCTTCGTCGCGGATGGGCAAAGACTTGGAGCAACGGGAATGTTCAATACCGTGTGGGACGACGGTGGAGAAGGGCTTTTTGAGCAGGATTGGTATGGCGTTTTATTCGGCGCGGCAGCAAGCTGGCAAAGTGGCCAAAGCGATATTACCCACTTTGAACACAGTTATGGATGGTCCTTTCATCGCGATCCGGCTGGTTACATAGATAAGGCGGAGATGGAACTGAGCCAGGCGCACCTCACTCTGGCAAAGGCCGGTCTCCAGGCTAAGAATGCGCTCTTCTGGGAGGATCCCTGGGGACACGTCGGCCAGTCAGATTCAGTGAAGATTTTGCCTATAGCTCGCGAACTGCGCTTGCATGCAGAGACGGCCATCGAACTGATTGAGAAGGCGAAGAAGCAAACATCTATTCAAAATCCGGATGCTCTTGAAGCGATGCAATTGGGTGCGCGCAAGATGGATTTTATCGGCGAGAAGTTCCAACTGGCGCAGGAGATGCTAGAGGAATACAACTCAATGGCGAGCGCGCAAAATGAGAAGGCTAAGCATGACTCGATCATCGATACTTCTTTCAACATCACGGGCAACAATGGGCAGTGCCAGGATTTGCGCGACGGCTATGGCTTACTGCGCGATCTGTATCGTGATGTGTGGCTCAGGGAGAATCGCCCCTACTGGCTGGACAACGTTACAGCTGAGTACGACCTGAATATGCAGCTTTGGATTCACCGGGCCACAACAATACGAGAGGCTATCGATGAATTTGAGAAGACAGGGAAATTGGTGCCTTCGGAAGCGCTAGGGATACCGATTCGTACCCCCGCTCACTAGAGGATTATGGGCTTGGCGCACGAACGTAAAAATAGAGACAACACTTTCCGCCTACGGAATGTTTCGTTATATTATCTTTTATTGACTTTTACTTTTGTTTCACCTATCTTCCGATCATGCTTGGGTGGGGTGCGTTTGCAATGAAGGAACGAGGTGCAGGGTCATGTTGAGCCAGCCCAATCGACAGCTCCATAGCTTGTGGACTTGCTTCACTGTGGCTATCCTGTTTGCCCTGCGCGTGAGTACTGGAGCATGCGCGCTTGAGGGGCAATCATTACAGACCTCAGTAAGCGAACGCGACGGTAGTTTTACGATCGCTGCGCAGGGTTTGACTGAACCAGTTTTGCATGCGGGTATCGCGGCTAAAGTCGATGGCCGTTGGCTCTCCTCTTCAAGTTATCCGAGGCACAACCTGCGTCGATATACCGGCAGTTCCTTCCGTGGGGCGACCACAGATTGGGAGGTCGTCTTCTCCGGGCTTCTGGGAAAACCCGATCTGACCTATCACCTATGCTCCTACGTTGATTTCCCATTTGCAGAGATCCAAGCCACCGTTCGCAACACTGGCGGCAAAGAGATTCACGTCCAGGCAGTCCGCCCGCTGCAGTCCATTGGCGAAAACGTCCTCACTCTCGGCGGCGTTGCAGCGCAGGATCGAGTACTGTCTGACAGCTACAGTGAAGATGTGCCGCCAATCAAGATCCACGATCTCAAGGATGCTGACGGCTCTATACACCGAGGCGTAGGAAGCCAGTTAGTGTATAACCGCGATAGTCATTGGAGTTTCTTTGCCGGCGCGCTAACTTCCGATCGATTTATCACGCTGTTGCGCATTCATCTAAAAAAAGATGGCAGTAGTCAGGCGATTGAATCGTTTGAAGCAGAATCAACTGGAACCACTGAGATTACAAGTGACAATTCTCTCGCAGAGTCGCCACAAGAGGACCGAATACAGCTCTCGTTGCGTGTGGCGCCTGGTGAAGATATCCGATCTGAGCGAATACTCCTGAGCGTGAGCAACGACTATCACACTCAGCTCGAGAGTTATGGCCGATTTGTCGGTCGACTGCACAAGGCGCGGATTGCTGCTCCGAGTATAATGGGCTGGTGGAGTTGGACGGCGTACTACTACGGCCTTTCGGAGGATACGGCTCTTACAAACGCGCAATGGATGGCGCAGCATCTAGCTCCGCTGGGCTTTACTTACTTTCACCTTGATGAAGGCTACCAATATGCGCGTGGAGAGTATGGAACACCTGACGCTGCATTGTTTCCTCACGGTGTAGCAGCCTTTGAAGAAAAAGTACGCACACTGGGGCTGGTTGGAGGTCTATGGACCGCTCCATTCGAAGTGTCGGAGCGGTCATTCGTCTATTCAGATCATCCTGATTGGCTGGTCCACAACAGCAATGGCAAACCTATCCCGCTCGGTTGGGCTAACGATCACCACGACCGCGTCTATGCATTGGATACGACCCATCCGGATGCCCAGCAATATCTGCGCGCCACGTATACCAAGCTTGTGAAGGACTGGGGAATTCGCTATTTGAAGCTCGACTTCATGGATGATAGCGCAATTGAAGGAAGCCGCTACCGCAAAGATACAACTGCGATGGAAGCGCAGCGTGTGGGCCTCGATATCATCCGGCAGACGGTTGGCAACGATGTGTTGCTCGACAAGGATGGGAGCGTGATGCTGAACCCTGTAGGCTATGTCGACTACGGACGCATTGCACAGGACACAGGACATACGTTTACTGCAACGAAAGAGGCTGCTCCCGCAGTCGCCGCGCGGTACTACATGAATCGCAACTTCTTTGTGAATGACGCCGATGCATTCACGGTGTCAAAACAAACTATTCCCGATCATCCTTGGAATGGCGGAAAAGTACCGTTGACGCTCGATGAAGCTGCGGTATCGATTGCGCTCAGCGCAGTGGCGGGCAGCATGTTTGAAATCGGCGATGATCTTCCCACGCTTGGCAGTTCGCCCGAACGGCTCGCATTGGTGACAAATGAAGAGTTGATCCGCATGGTGCAAACTGGACGAGCTTCAACACCGATCGATCTGATGACATACGATACGGCTGACGAGCAGCCGAGTATCTTTTATCTCAATGAGAGCAATGGACGCAGCGTTCTGACCATCTTTAACTGGACAGATCGACCGCGCGATAGATCGATCGATCTATCGTCTTTGGGATTGAACACACATGTACACTATGCGGCAACCGATGTGCTCGGCGACGAGTTGGTCCCCCTCTCTGACGGGCACCTGTCAACCACTCAGCCAGGACACTCCGTCCGTATGTTCTTGCTGAGAGACACGTCTAACAGCACGCCGGCAACTCACGTAGACATCGTGGGGCCTTCATCCTTAAAGACGGGATCAGCTGCTGAGTTCACCATTCGGCTTGAGGAATCCGGTGACATTCCGCCTGATTGTTCCTGGTCTTTTGGTGACGGAGTTAGTTCACATGGTGCAACGGCCAGACACGCCTACACGCAGCCCGGCCAATACTCTCTGAGGCTTGCATGTGGGAGGACGGATGGACCTGTCGTGCAAAAGCAAATCACAGTAGAAGGCCGCATCCCATCGGTATTCGTCCCGGCACTTAAGAAGAGATTCGTTGAGCCGTGACTACCAACGCGCGACCACTCCGAGGAGAACGATGCACAATCACCCAGCCCTGGACCGCTGTCATCAGCATTTTTTTGCATCACGAATCCAACGTACACTGTCATCACCGTCGCCTGTATCGCTGCTACTTTTGGCGGCCATTGTCTGCCTGACCGCTCAAACTTCCTGCTACGCGCAGCGCAGTAAAGATCAGGGCGAGTTCTCACGCTATGTGGGCGACTCCCCATCGCGCGCTCTGCCATACGCGACTGATGTCTCCTCTGCTCTGACACGCAAGGCCATAAGTGGAGCAATGCGCAAAGTGGCAGATTGGCAGTTGAAGAGATCAGAAGCACACTACGACCAGGATTGGACCTTTGCCGTTCTATACGCTGGGTTCATGGCTGTTCCAGATGAAGCGGGAGGCCCGCGCTATCGCAAAAGCATGAAGACCATGGGTGAATCGTTTCACTGGCAATTGGGTCCCGACATCACGGACGCCAATGATGATGCTGTGGCGCAGACTTACCTGTCGCTATACACACTGGATCGAGATTCGCGATATCTGCAACCAGTCCAGAACGCTATGGATCGCCTGCTGGAGCGCCCCCGCGATACAAACACTTCTGCCAAACCCCTCTGGTGGTGGTGTGATGGGTTATTTATGGCTCCTCCTGTGCTCGCGGCTTTATCGCAGGCAACAGGAGATCGGAAATATATCGATTTCATGGATCAACAATGGTCGATCACTTCGGGAAATCTGTATGACCGGGATCGGCACTTGTTCTTTCGCGATAGCCGTTTCCTTGACCGACGTGAACCCAATGGCAAGCCCTTGTTTTGGGCGAGAGGCAACGGATGGGTCATGGGAGGCCTGGTCAGGGTTCTGCAGGCAATGCCCAGGGACTATCCCTCGCGGCATTTGTATGTTACTCAACTGCAAGAGATGTCGACCGCCCTCATGGCACTTCAGCGACCGGATGGACTATGGAGCGCTGGGTTGCTTGATCCCGTAGGGCATCCAATGCCGGAAACCTCCGGCAGCAGCCTCATCGCATACGGCATCACCTATGGTATCAATGAAGGACTGCTGGACCGAAAGATATTTGAGCCCTGTGTAAAGCGAGCATGGGAAGGCATCGTCTCTCACATCTATGATGACGGCCGGCTAGGCGCTGTACAACCAGTCGCAGACTCCCCTGGCATGTTCAAGCCAACGTCAAGTTATGTTTATGGAGTGGGTGCATTCCTGCTAGCCGGCTCCGAGATATACAAACTAGCCGAAGAATAGTTCTGCATACGCTAAGGAAAGTCGCACGAAGCGCGACCTTCAGCGAGCCTTCTCGACAACCCCAGGAAACCACTTCACCGCATTGTCGTGATACAACTTTCGCAGAATTGGCAGCGGCAACGCCAAGCCTTGCACCAGCTTTCCCTGGTACTCGACAGTATCGTTTGTGGCCAGATAGCGCCACTGATTTGCATAAGCGCTCTCCCAGAATTCTTCCGCCTGCGCCGCGTCAGCTTCAGGGAAGAACTCATGGTCATTGTCAGTCGCATAGATCAAGCGGTCTTGATACTTGGTGATGAATGCAATGGCCTGTTCACGCGGCATCATTTCAAAGTAGGGAATACGCCCAGCGGTATCGACGGCAAAGTTGGGATATTTATCGAAATGATCGCCAAGATCTTTGAAGTTGGCCTCGAGACTGCCGAGATGAGCGCCAACGACTCGTAGAGTCGGATTCATCTTCAGGATATGATCGCGGGCCTTGAGGATGGCCTGCTTCGAGTTCACTCCCTTCTTGTTGTACATGTACCACCACGGCTCTTCTTGCATGTAGTACGAGTAGTCGTCGGCTTTGGGATCAGGGGGAGCCCATAGCGTGTTGGGGTCTGCCAGGTGTGCGATCAATGTCTTGTTGTGCTCGGCGATGTCCTTATAGATAGGCTCAAATTTTGTATCGTCAGGAAGGACATATCTCCCCTTCTCATCCTTCAGTTGCATGCCTACGTTCTTCCATATCTTTACTGCAATGGCGCCATTGGCAAAGTCATGATTGATTTCCGAAATCGCCCGCGCCGCAAAATCTGGATCGTTGAACTTGTAGGGATCGAAGGTCGTGCAGAGCACCATGCGATCTCTGTTCGGTTCGATGACGCTCAGTGCAGCTGCGCGCTCCAGGGGCAACGATGCTGAAACCTTGTTATCACCGTGATTATCGATAACGAGTATGTTGATGATGTGGAGGTTGAGGCGGTTGAGCATGGCGGTGAAATTGGGCGCAGGATGAAAGATGTGCGCATGGGTATCAATTACATCGAGCGCCGCGAACTGCTCTCTTTCCTGCTCATTGAAAGGCCCCTTGATCACTGACTGACTTACAGGCGTCTGAGCGGCCAGAACGTGCACCGTAGATATCGCCAGGATTGTCGTCCATACAGATCGCTTCATTGCGGTCTACCTCGTTCTTAAAATATTTGTTGATAAGCTGGTCCGTATCGATCGAGCATCAGACGACTGGACGATCGGTTATGTCTTCTTTGCCAGGATCCCAGTAGAGCTTCTTTCCACTCCAGTAAGACTGCGCAGCCATAATGCACACAATTGAATGTGAAAACCCATGATCGACAGTGGCTATCGGCTGCTTCCTGTCTCGCATCGCATCGATCCAATTGAGCAGGTGTGGTGCATCGACATCGTCAGGACCATCCGTATCTGGAGGTGGCGCGCCTGGAATGCGCAGCACTTGTTCCTGATCAGCAGGCGGAGCGATCAGTGGAACGTCCTTATAGAGAGGACTGTGACCGTCATATTCCTCTCGCCCACCTTCGCGCGTGGTGACGAAGAGAGATGCTCCCTCTCCACCATGATTGACAATAGTGCCGTCGCGGCCTTGGATGCGCGAAAAGCTACGATAACTATTTCCAAAGGTAGTTTTATACGTGTACAGAAAACCTTTGGGGTAGGTAATCGCCGTGACGCAGGTATCCGGGTTTTCGCGCTCATCTGGCCATGCGAAGACGCCTCCGTTGGAGACTACGCTGACGGGGTACGTTTCGTCCGTCCAGAGATGAACGAGATCGGCCCCATGACTGAGCCATTGATCGAAGAGTCCTGCTGAGTAGTCCTTGTAAAGACGGAACTCGAGGTATATGTGAGGATCGAATGGTCGATAGGGTTTGCCGAGGAGCCAGCGCTTCCAATCCGTGTCCTCTTCACGCAGTTGTGAAGGCTTATCGTGTAACCACTTCTTCCACTCCATCGACTCGTCCATAAGCATCTCTTTGGAAATGCCAGTGTCAACATCGACGAAGCGCCAGCGTTCCTGATTGACATTCCATTCCTGCTCAATGCTCACTACCTTACCGATTTTTCCGGCGCGGATTAGATCACGAACCGCGACATTGTAAGGCTGTCCACGGTGTTGTGTTCCCATCTGCACGATTTGTTTTGAGGCCTTCACAACATCGCGAGCTTGCTTTGCTTCTGATAGGACATTGGCAAAGGGCTTCTCGACGTAACAATCCTTACCGGCCCGCACAACATCGATGCAGAGCTTTGCGTGTTGAAAGTCTCCAGTGGCAATCATCACACCGTCGATATCTTTACGCTCAAGCATATCTTCAAGATATTGGTACTGTTGCGGATCATTCTTTAACTGCTGCTTGATCTGAGCCGCCCGGAGGTCCCGGGCTTTATTCCAAAGATCACACACGGCTACAATTTCGACTGGCGATTGCTTGTTAGAGATCACCGCCATGTCGACCAGGTCCTGGCTGCGAGAGCCACACCCGACCAAACCGAGGTGGATACGATCATTGGAGCCGAGAATGCGCGCATAGGATTGAGCACTCACTCCGCTTGCCAATAGCGCAACTCCCGACTGCTGCACAAAAGTTCGCCGATCCATAACATCCGTCCTCCTGTATTCCTTAGAGATTGCAGATTCATCTGTGGAAGCCGATCACTTCTCGAAGGTAATATCCATTGCTTGTAGTTCCCGGGCAGACTCGTGATCAAGATACATCGTGCAATCTGGATGAGTACGCAGCAGCGTTGCAGGACACACCGTCGAGATGGGCTCAGTGAGTGAACGGTACACGATATGGGCCTTGCGCGGTCCCGGAACAGAAGCGATCAGTTTCGGAACCCGGAAAAGTGCCGGGATCGTCAAGGTCACAGCGTTCTTCGGTATTTCTTCGAGGCTCTTGAACCAGCCTTCTGCGAACTGTTGCTGCCTGCAGGCTGCGTCCAGTTCAACTACCTTCATGTCCTTCGGGTCATTGAAGTCCGCTACCGGAGGGTCATTGAATGCAAGGTGCCCATTTTCGCCGATACCTAGCAGGCACAACTGCGGATTGGCCGCTCTCAGCTTGCTCGTATAGTCGACGCATAGCTGTTCAAGATCGGGTACGGTACCGTCAATCTCATAGAACTGCTTCATCGATACTTTGCTGGTCAGACGCTCTCTCAGATAGCCCCGAAATGAAGCCGGATGCTCAGGTGCCATCTTTTCGTATTCATCCATGTGAAAACCGACGATGCGATTCCATGGAAGCTCCGGAATCTGAGTAAGAGCATCGAGTGTTGGTATCTGCGACGCCCCTGTCGCGAAGATGACACCTATGTCACCCGCCGTCTCTGCAAGTAGACACATTGCAGCTGCTGCCGCAGCTGCAGCTGCTTGACCAGCGGACATTTTATCCGGATAGATCTCGATTTTCAGGGACTCGACTTGCAGAAATCCGATCTGCTTCACTTGCATGATGCTCCTTCGCTAAACGGTTGATGTAAACATGAGCTGACGAATATTAGTCTTGCCTGTCCTTAGAGTGCGAGGACGTACTCACGCGGAGGGCATCCGCGTGCTTGTTTGGGTGATAGACAGATTGGGGCGGATGAGAACAACCACCGAAACAGTTGCGAGAATAGGAAGAAGCCCTGCGGCAATAAACGCGGGCCCGTACGAGAAGCGATCGACTAAAGCGCCAACAAGCATCGTGAAGACGGCGCTGAGAAGACCGGCGGCAAGACCGCTCATGCCAGTCACTGTGGCTACAACATCTTGTGGAAACAGATCTGAGGGTAGAGTGAGTCCCATGGTCGACCAGCTCGCGTAGCCCCACAGCGCAATGCTGATCAACCCTACTGCCACATAAGGATTGCTCACCCTTGCCACAGGCATGCCTGCAAGTATGGGGACGCAGCTTATGATGCATACCCATGTTCGCGCACGAATAACAGAAAAGCCATGGCGAATGCAATAGCCGGAAATCCAGCCGCCGGTGAAGTTGCCTATGTCAGCTGCGACAAAGGGCACCCATGCAGAGAGCGCAATCTGTTTCAAACTGAATCCGCGCGCATCGCTTAGATATTGCGGTAGCCAGAAGAGATAGAACCACCAGATCGGATCCGTCAAAGCGCGTCCGAGCACGATACCCCAGACATTTCGATTTTTCGCCAGCACCACCCAACGTCGCCATCCGCGCTCTGGAGATTGCGGTGCGGCATCACGGCCCGCCTTGATCAGGTCAACTTCCTGCCTGGATACGCGAGGATGCTTTTCCAGGGGGTAATAAACCTTGAGCCAGAGAATCACCCACAGCAGTCCCAGTGCGCCCGATGCCACAAAAGCCCATCGCCAACCTGCTGCAATTGCGATCCAAGGAATAGTCAGCGCTGCGAGCGCTCCGCCCACGCTTGAGCCACTATCAAAGATGGCGACAGCGAGGCTGCGCTCCTCGCGCGGAAACCACTCTGCAACGGTCTTGCTGGCTCCTGGCCAATTGAGTCCTTCGCCGGTGCCGAGCATGAAGCGAAAAAAGGCGAATCCGAAGACGGTGTGGGCCATGCCGGTGCAGATGTTCATGACAGACCACCAGAGGGCGGCGATTGCAAGACCGATTCGCGTTCCTACTGCATCAAGAAAGATCCCGCCTAAAAGCCACGTAACCGCATAGGAGAGTTGGAATGCGCCGAGAATTTTTCCCAGATCCGCATGACTCATGTGGTACTGGCTCATGATCATCGGAGACAAGACAGAGAAAGACTGCCGGCTTATGTAGTTGCTAACGGTTGAGAAGAAGAGCGTCCATACGATCCACCACCGCACTTTACTGGTGCGTCTACCGTTCTCTTCAAGCTTGGTGATCATTGCTCTCGGCCCTTCTGCTTAGTTCTGTACGGTTGGTGCTTACTCACATTTGACGACAGCATCACGATGGCAGCCTGTCGATTTCATTGAAGCGGTGTAACTGTGGCAGGAGTGTTGTACCCCTCGAGATGTATCCACGGATCGGCTCCTTTGAGACTCTCCGTATCAAAGCTTCCCTCCACATGAACTGTCTCTCCAGGAAAGATCGTGACGTAGTTATCGCTGTAAAGGATCGGAAGAACCTCTTGTCCCGACTTGCCGGCGGTGATACTGGCCCGCTCGAAGAAAGCTATGTGCCCGGAAGGATTGTGAAGATTGATTCCGAACGTATTTCGATTCCCCATCTTCTGGATTGCGCCATCTACTTCGAGCAGCACCTTGGGCATTGAGTTCAGCGACTTGAAGTCAGACCAGCTAGCCTGCCGATATTTGTAATCGTCATCATCATGGGATGGCTTGCCGAAATCGTCAAGAGTGGTTGACTGCCAGTAGACGTTGTCCACGATATTTGCGCCCGATGCGTCAAAGAGTTGGCAGCGAACGAAGTATGTTGGAGTGATTTTAGTAGGGCGTGGCACCGTCATCGCCTCAGCAATTCCCTGCGCTACCACGGATACATCTGAGCGCTGCTGATCGAAGCGAACCGTCCCAAATAAGTCGTAGATGCGTACCCGCACGCGAAGACCGCTATGCTCCGTCATCGTTTGATTTGTCACTCGTACGATCGCAGCTTTGTGGCCTGGCTGTGAGTAGTAGTCGAACACAACACTGAGCGGACGCAGACCCTTCTTGGCGCCGTAGTACGCGCCTCCAGGCTTCATGTAGTAGTCGTAGAGATGCCCGAAGAAGGATGGCCAGTGGTTATTGAGCATCCAGTACATTTCGATCTTGTGTGTCGCCCAACCATTCGCGGCCCAATCCTCGAATTGTGCGCGAGTGTTTTCATAGTGAGCCAGCTGCGCTTTGCGAGCGAATTCTTCAGCACTTGAAGATATGCCGTAGCGGCGATCGACTACCTGGCGAATTGTTTCGAGGCGATTGGCGCGATCATGCGCGCCCGCGTGGAAGAACCAGAATTCATTGATGGGCCACAGCTTCTCCCCGGGGATAAACTTTCTTAGGCTCTCATAGGGCGGAATGATCTCGTTGTCCCCATACTCTGCGCTGGATCCGCCCGATGCCGGATACTTCGGGTCAAACCAATAAGAAGGCGGATGCCACCAATCCGAGCCTTCCATCCCAATACCATCCCATACCACTTTACCGTTGGCATCTTTGTTGCCGTTGGCGACCGTGTCCACAATAGCATTCTGCCAATGCCGCTGCTCCAATATCTCGCGGTAGTCGCTGCGCAAGGGTTCCGGTGGCCGGCCATCACTTCCATTCGCCCATAAAAACGCAGAGGCATGACTGCGCAACATGCTTATCTGCGAACGAAGACTGGCGCGAGCAACCTGTTGGTCCTCGTCACTCCACTGGTTCCACTGCTCCCACTTCGAGCAGCACATCCACCCAACGATCACTGGAATGCCTGCCTGATCCGCCAGTTCGAACATCCCGGGGTCGGCGATCTTCGACTCCCAGCGCAACATATTCAGGCCGAGGTCTTTGATATAGCGCACGTTCTCTTCATTGCGCTCTGGGTCATTACGGAAGAGGAGGTCCGGAGTATAGTCGGCACCGCGTACAAGAAAGTCTTTCCCATTGACCTGGAAGTACAGGCTGCCCTCAGACGTCTTACTGAAACGGAGATTGTTATCCCGATGCGCTGTCACCTTGCGAATACCGAACTGAATCGATTGGGAATCGGAGACTTCGTCTTTCAGTTTCAACTCTGCCTTGAACTCATACAGGCTCGGATTGCCCATAGTGTAGGGCCACCAGAGGTCGGGCGCATCGACTGAAAGTTGCGCGAACTGTTCAGGCGCAAAGCTGAATTCGCGCTCCTCGCCTGCCCTCAAGGTGATATTTTGCTCAATCCGAATCTCAGATTTACCTTTGCGAGTGATGATACCCACCAATGTTCCGCTGACGGTCTCCTGCGTACCATTGGCTGCGGTGGCGAAGACCGTCAGGCGTGCTGGACTCGTGGCTGGAAGCGGCAGGTCTGTGTTGATCAGAAGATTAGATAACCTCACTGCGCCTGTCGAGTAAAGGTGGATCGGCTTCCACACGCCGGCGTTGCGATCGGCAACCCACCCTTCTTTGTAATGCGCAGACTTGGGTGCCTTATTGCCGAGGTATTTCCAATCAAGCCAGTCATGCCAGCTGTCGCCGAGCTCTACGCCTGTCACGTCCGGGATGGCTTGCTCTGGAGTCACTTTGATGGCAAGCACGTTTGTCTCGCCAGGCTTAACAACGTCTGTCACGTTAAAGTTGTGGTCAACATACATGCCGACAACTTGCCTGCTATTGGCGAGTTGCTTTCCATTGATCCAAATCTCAGCGCGATAGTTGACGCCGGGGATCTCAAGCCAGTACATCTTGTGTCCCGCCGGCACATCAAAGCTGGCCCGATACCACCAGTCTTGTTTGTACAGGTCCTGTGGAGGCTCCGTAAGCAGATTCATGCCGAAATAGAGGTTGGGATAAACGCCGTCATCCTGCAGGACCTGAAGAACTGTCGCAGGCATGCGCTTGATGGGATGCCACTGCGCAGGATCGTAGCTGGATTGAGAGATGGAAGCTCCGTCTTCGGAAACGTTCTTCGCGGAAATAAGCTTCCATCCTGAAGAGAGTTCCGTGCGATCCGGATTTTCAGCCGCAATCGATGCCGTTCCGGCGCTGAGCAGGCTCAGGCAGGTGAGAGAGAAGACAAGGAACGAGCTACCTGGCCGCATTGCAAAATCTCCGGTATTGCCGATTCGTCAGGTCAGAAAAGATGGCGAACGAGGACTTCGTTCGCCATCTTCCTAGAGTGCAACCTTGCTGTCTTCGTTGCAACACAGCCTTAAAAAATGAACTTAAGGGCCAGTTGCATGATGCGAGGATCACGCGCAGCCAGGTTATAGCCAAAGGTGTCGCCGGCATCCCCAATTTCTCCATCGGCGCCGTCGAATTGGGCATGGTTGAAGACGTTGAAGGCTTCCGCACGAAATTGAACTTGAGTACTGGAAGTGATCTGCGTGTTCTTGGCCAGGGTGAGATTTGTGTTGTTGACACCCGGCCCGTGGAAGTACCGCCGCATGGCGTTGCCAACCTGGCCTATCGGTTCAGGTGCAAAGAAGTTCGGATTGAAATAGGGAAGCAGCCTGTTGCGCGGATCCTTGCTGGTCACACCCCTCTGGAACAGCGAGCTTCCGTTGTGCGCATAGCTCGGTGTGTCAAAACCCGCGTTGTATGCGCCGGACAAGGCATTGTCGTCGTCTCCTTCTGAGAGAGCAATAACTTCGCCAGAGATGAACGATGTCACTCCTGAAACAGTCCAGCCCGCGGTGATCGGCTTGGCAAAAGCACCACCAACAAGTTTATTGAAGGGTAACTGCACCGAGTAGCTCGCGACAAAGTTGTGCGGCACGTCATGGAACGAGAGCGCGTGGCTCTGGCGCGGATTGTAGGGATTGGTTGAGTCGAAGACGTCGGAACTATTATCCATCGACTTCGACCATGTGTAAGCGATCAGGAAGTTCTCGAACCTGTCACGATGTTCCAGGCTCGTCTGCAGCGAGTTGTAGCTCGAGACGGCTGAAGCCTTCATCCAGGGATTGCTGCCCAAAGCGAGGGTGTTGAAGATGCTCCGAGTACCTTCGACAAGAGTCCCATCCTTCTTGATGTACTCCTGATCTTCACCGTTCGGCCCACAAACCGGCGAGTTGGGATCCAGGTTATTTGGATCACTCAAAAAGAGACATAGCGCCTGATCCCCTGGATTGGCTTCAACACTGGTCATCTGATGGCGCCCCGACGTGCCAACATAGCTGAGAGTGAAAACCGTGGCTGCTCCAAACGCGTGCTGAACAGAGAGCTCGTAGTTTTGCAGCATCGGCAGCCCATTTGTGGGATAGATGCCAAATGATCCGGAAATTTGCTCAAACTGGGTGAAATCAACCGGGTCCGGATGCGCCACCGATACATTCGACGGAGGTAGCGGAACTGGGAAGCGCACCCCTTCTGACGCGCCGGTGAAGCGGTCCGTGAAGGGAGAATCCAGATTCGGCTTTACCGGACTTCCGTAATACACGTTGAACGGAGGTCCGCCCGCTGTGTTCATGCCGCTGACCTGCTGGATCGACGAGTAGAAGATTCCATATCCGCCGCGAATGCTCATTTTTCCCGAAGCGGGGGCGTACGCAAAACCGATGCGCGGAGCAATGTTGTCGTACTTCGTCGGTGCGATTGTCTTAGCTATGCCTTTGTCACCAGGGAAGACCATGCCGGTAGGAGCGTTGGGAAAGACCTGCGATTGCTCACCCGGGACAAAAGTAGAGAGCATATTCTTTGTGTCATACCAGGGCTGGCTAATATCCCAACGAACGCCAAGGTTGAGTGTGAGTGTGGGGCGCACGCGCCAGCTATCCTGCACATAGGCTCCAAAGTAGTTGCTGCGAGAGTTTAGCTGTGTCTGCCCCGCCTGCGAAAAAGCTGACGGTGCGCCAATCATCAGGTCGGCGAAGTCAACGCCCGTCTCAGTGCCATTGAACGTGAAACATCCGTTGGGACAGCTCGTGTTGCGTTCATTAATCTGGTCGTAGTGATAATCCACGCCGACCTGGAAGCTGTGCAAGCCTATGGTCTTGATGAAATTGTCAAGAAATTGGACTGTGTTGTTTGCTTCGCGGATCGTGCTGTTGGTCGTTCCCAAATTAGCGCTGTTACTCTTGAGAGCGACAACCGGCACGCCTTCGTATGAAGGAACAACCGGGCTCAACCCGCCGGCGTCCCCCCAGGGCGTAGTGAATCCTAACTTGGCAATCTCCCCTGAACCTGTTCCGCCGATTGGCAGTCCCAGAGTGCCCGAGACGCGCAAATAGACCAGCCGAAGGTCATTGACTGTGGATGGGTTGATGGTCGTCGTCAGCCCAAGATTTGCCATTTGAGTGAAGCCAGTGGTGCCGCTGCTAAACCCTGGCACATTCGTATGGCGGAAAAATGGAGTCACACCGTTGAAGTGATCTCTGAAGTAATACGCAAACAGAGACCCGAAACGCGTGTTCATGTCCACACGGGCGGAGCCTTTGTCGTCTGCCAGAGTTGTACTGTACGCGGTCGTTGAAAATAGGCCTTTGGTCGTATCAGTCGGCAACGGAACATATCCTATGAGATTTTTGCTGACCGGATCAACGGCCTTCGTCGGGATAATTCCATTTGGAAAGACGCATTGGGTGATCGTCGTACATCCCTCTACGTAATACGGCTCTCCCTGCGTCACCGTATAGCCTAGCCGCTGCGAAAGAACCTGGGCCCATGCTGTCTGCGCTCCTCCCGAGCCACCAACCGTCTTGGTCAACGAGCTTTCCAGTTGCGAGAAATCTCCGTTATGCTCAGCCTCAGATGCAACTGCGTATGTCTTTACAGCGGCAATCGATTGCCGCGTGCCCTGGTAATCTGCGAAGCCAAAAATTTTGTCCCTGCGTATGGGAGCGCCGATCGTTCCCCCAAATTGATTCTGCTTGTAAGGGCTGACGTGGGCAGCATAATAATTCTTTGCGTCAAGATCTGTATTGCGCAGGAACTCAAAAATGTCGCCGTGAATCTTGTTGGTGCCGGCCTTGGTGACCACGTTGATTTGCCCACCGCTGTAGTTCCCATATTCAGCGTTGTAGTTGTTTGTAATGATGCGAAACTCGGCAATCGAATCTAGGTTGGGCACCATGGCTGCCGCCTGGTGCGCTCCTTCTTCCGCATAGGCACCGTTGATCAGGTAAGCATTGGATCCTGAGCGGCCGCCGTTGACACTTTGGCTGCCGTTGCTCAGGCTGCCTGAGACAGTCCTGCCGCCAATGCCGGTACCGGTGTTGAACGCTGTGACGGAGTAGGGTGAGACTCCCGGCTGCAGGGCGAGCAGATCAATGAAGGAGCGGCCATTGAGCGGAACTGCCTCAATCTTGTCCGACTCGATGACCTGCCCCATCTGGCTGCTCTGAGTCTCGATGCGGAGCGATTCGCTCTCAACCGTCACAAGATTGGTGACTGAACCAACCTTGAGCTTGACATCAATTCGAATCGAGGAATTCGTATCGACTTTGATGCCAGTCTCTTCAAAATCGCTAAAGCCAGCCGCGCTTACCCGAATCGTATAAGTACCGACATTCAAAGTAGGCAGGCTATAAAGCCCCTTACTGTCGCTCACGGTCGTGCTCTGCACGTTCGTTGCCGCTTCTGTAGCGGTGACGCCGACATTGGGCAGGGCGGCGCCTGAAGAGTCCGTCACGATCCCGGAAATGGAACCCTTTGTATCAGCCAGGGCTGAGATGGATCCAAAAAGTATAATGGTTGTCAGGAATAAAGCCAGGCCATATATCGTTCGTCGCGTCATGCCGTCCCCCGTTCAAGTTCAAAAAGCTTTTCTGATAAAAGCTCAAAAGCAAATAAATCGAAGCGCCCTTTTTGCCACTCAAAAGCTCCGCGTTTAATTTGTTTTTGTTTCGATTTATTTCGTTACGTAATTTTCTGTTCAATATTGAAGACTGTCAAGAAAAATTATTCATAATCCCTGAATTACCTGCGATGGGTGGCTCTTCCACCCATGTTGAGAGGAAAAACAGGGGCAAACCGGCACAAATCGGTTCTTTTTTGCGCCTATATTGGCTGATTTAGAGACCCAGCAATTGAGCGTCCCCGTCGCGCAAGACTCGAGCGCCTTCTTCTGCCTTGACCGGAAAAGCATCCCGGTATGGGCGTTTGAGGAAGCAAAGCGAAGAAAACGGCCACGATTCGCCGGTCGCGCCGATCCATGCCGTAGCAGAGTTTGACTCATCTATATCGAAGGAATAGCTCGTAAAACGAAATCGCAAGAAATATCTGACTCGGAGAGACGGACGTTCCGGCGAGGTTGCTTGAGAGGCGGCGAGGGGGGCGGATCTGCGTCAGGATGTCGAGCGCGATGCCTTTGCCGGCGACGAACGGTCTTTATTTTGCTGGATGAAGTTCTTCGGATGGTCTACTACCCGAACGTGACAAGGCTGCTGCCGAGACCGGTACCTGGTCTATTGCAGCAGCGCGTTATACGAGCGTAAGTTCAATTCCCGTATCTTTGATCGCTCTTGCCTGTTCGGCCGAAAGACTGCTATCGGTGATCACATGGTGAATCGCCGTAGCTTCCACAATCAGCGACAGGCTTCGGCGATTGAACTTGCTTGAATCGCAAACCGCTACAACGCGCTCAGCCGCATTGACCATCGCGCGATTCACCCTCGCTTCAAGCACATTGGGGGTTGTGAGGCCAATCTTGGTATCGAAGCCATCCACGCCGATAAACAAGATATCGGCGTGCATCTCACGAAGCACATCCTCCGCCAATGGGCCTACCAGCGACATCGAATTCTTACGAAGCGTGCCGCCAATCAGGATGACTTCAAAATCACTGCGGGCCAGTTCGGCGGCAATGTTGAGGGCATTGGTAATGACGGTGAGACGCTTGAACGCCAACAGTTCACGGGCAATCGCGGTAGTCGTCGTGCCCGAATCAAGGATGATGCATTGACCTTCGGAGACAGTTGCCGCTGCGGCCTTGGCAATCTTGACCTTGTCCTCGTGACGAAGTTCCTCTTTATCCTCAATATGAGGATCAGACAAAGCTCCAGCCTGCGCAGGCAGCGCTCCACCGTGCGTCCTGACCAGAAGCTCTTTTGATTGGAGGTAATCCAAATCCTTACGGATGGTGATCTTCGACAGATTAAGCTGCTCGGATAGCTCATCCACCAGGACTCGGCCCTGCTTCTGAATCAACGCCAGGATATGCTGCCGTCGTTCTTCGATGAGCATGGGTGCTTGCGATTTTGCTTTTTTCATTCCTGTCATTAACTCAGGCCATATCGAGATCGGATTCGAATTGCCGGTGAGGTTTTCGATTCACTTCGCACATTTCCTTTGGACTCACCCGAACGAAGTGTAACAAAAACTGAGGCCAGCAAATGGCAACGTTGGGCCATCTGCAGGCAAAACGAATAAATTTCGCATTGTTTCGATTTTTCTGCTTCGCATTTAATCGTATTATTTCTTTTATTGCGTTTTGTGCTTTAATAAGAGCATCCAATAAACGTTCTTTGAGGGTGGTGCTGAAAATGAGTTCCGAGGTGCAAACGATGTCCGGATATGAATCTGAGGTAGCACAGCTGAATGACCGGCCGATCGAAGAGCAAAGAAAGCAAGGCTACGGCGATACTTTGCGGGAGATACTGCAGCAGCCCAAGACCTGGCTCGCGACTGCCGAGCAGATGCTTGCCAACTCAGCATCTCTCCTCCATTTCATTGAAGGCATGCAGGTAGTAGTACTGACCGGTTCGGGAAGTTCAGAGTATGCCGGCGAATGCATACGCCTGGTGCTCCAGGAAGAACTGGTAGTGGCCGCGCAGACGCTGGGCGGAGGCGTATTGCTGACCGACGGCAGCCGGGCCATCGCGCCTGGCGACGGGCGGCTCATGATCTCGCTCGCGCGCTCTGGCGACAGCCCGGAAAGCGCAGGAGCCCTCGCCTTGGTTTTGCAGAGCGAACCCGATATCAAGCACCTCATCATCACATGCAATCAGGAAGGCCGGCTTTCGGAGTCTTACAAAACTGACCCACGCGTCAAGATCGTTGTATTGGACGGCAAAACGAATGATCGCAGCTTGGTGATGACCAGCAGCTTTACCAACATGGTTCTCGCGACGCGAGCCCTCGGCCTGTTGCGCGAACCGGCCAAGTACCGGCAGCTTTCTGGGAGACTGCACGACGCTGGAGAGCTGCTGCTGCACACGCAGGTAAATGCAATCGCCAAGGTAGCCAGGGGGACATTCGAAAGAGTCTTATTCCTTGGTACGGGGCCACGCGTCGGCGCTGCCAGGGAAGCAGCTTTGAAGATGCTTGAAATGACCGCCGGCCGCGTGATGGCGACATGCGAAACCTATCTTGGTCTTCGACATGGACCGATGAGCGCCGTACACTCCGATACGCTCGTTGTGTGTTTTCTCTCCTCTTCGTCACCGCGAAGAGAGTACGAGTGCGACGTGATCCGCGAATTGCAGCGTAAGCAACTGGGCAGCAGCATAGTCATCTTTGGTGCAGCGATCCCGCAGGATCTCGTCTCCGCCGGCGATCTGGCCATTGAATGCGAAGCACTGGCAACGATTGGCGACGATAACGCGCCGATCCTCGATGTCCTCGTTGGACAACTCCTCGGCTTCTTTCGCTGTCTCAAAGAAGGGCTAACGCCAGACAGTCCTTCAGAAAGCGGCGTAATCAATCGAGTCGTTGAAGAATTCGCGCTCCACCTCAATATCCCCGATTCGACACCCGCAGGAGATACACGATAGTGTCGCTCATACTGCTGCTGAAACTCCACCTTTCAGCCTGTACCGTCTAGCTCTTCGAGGAGGCATTGCCGCCAATGGCCGTTGCTGAGCTGCCTCACCTGAAGCGGTCGCTGAAGCTATGGCACCTCATCGTCTACGGCGTCATTATCATTCAGCCCACGGCCCCAATGGGCATCTACGGTGTCGTGAGCAACATCGCCGGCGGCCATGTTGTGACCACGATTCTGATTGCCATGGCCGCGATGCTACTCACAGCGATCAGCTATGGACGGATGGCCCGCGTATATCCACAAGCGGGATCGGCATTTACATACGTCTCGAAGGAATTGAATCCGCAGCTTGGATATATAGTCGGTTGGGCAATGCTGATGGACTATCTGCTCAATCCAATCATCTGCGTGATCTGGTGCAGTCAGGCTGCGCGCAATATTGTGCCTGATGTTCCTTACCTGTTCTGGGTCATCGCGTTCGTTTGCCTCTTCACATTTCTAAATACGCGCGCAATTCAAACCTCAAGCCGCGTGAATGCGATCCTCTCGATCGCGATGTCTGTAGTGGTAGTTCTATTTCTTGGCCTGGGATTGCGCTATATCCTTCAGTTCGTGCACCCGGCAAGTTCCGATCTGCTGCGTCCTTTCTACGATCCGGCAACCTTCTCCACGCAAACATTGTTTCAGGGCACTTCTGTCGCCGTACTCACCTATATCGGCTTTGACGGCATTTCGACGATGGCTGAAGAAGTAGAGAATCCGCGTCGAAACATCATGTTGGCAACCGTGCTCACATGTTTGATTATCGGGCTCTTGTCAACGATAGAGGTTTACGTCGCGCAACTGGCGTGGCCTTACAGCGGACCGTTTCCGGCTTCGATGGTGGATACCGCTTTCGTGCATGTAGCTTCGCGCGTTGGTGGAAAATTTCTCTTCCAGTTGCTGAATGGCACGCTGCTGGTGGCGAATATGGGATCGGCGATCGCCGCCCAGTTTGGCGCTTCGCGATTGATGTACAGCATGGGGCGCGACCGTTCCCTGCCCCGCAAAATCTTTGGCGCCATTGAACCCCGGTATCAGGTTCCACGCAACAATGTACTCATTGTTGGAGCCATCGCATTGCTGGGTGCCCTGCTCTTGTCTTATGAGCAAGGCGCCGAGCTGTTGAACTTCGGCGCGTTCATTGCCTTCATCGGAGTAAATGCAGCGGCGCTTGTGTATTATGGATTTCGTTCCAGGGAGAAGGTCATGCTGCCGGTGATCATGCCCGCCGTCGGCATCATCGTTTGCGGCTTCATCTGGTTCCATCTGACACACAGCGCGCTGCTTCTTGGCGCTGTATGGGTTTGCGTCGGAATTGCGGTAGCGGGGCTTATGAGGCTCTCGAAAAGAGGCGAACTTCCCGAAGTTTGACATATCTTTCGAAAGCGCCTGCGCTTAAATAAGCCTTTCTGCTGATTCCAGCTCCAGCGATACCTCGCTTCCTAGATACCCTTAATCTCGCCGCCGTCCATGCGGATCGATGAACCTGTCATCCATTTCGCTGCAGGAGAAACCATGAATCCAAGAAGTTCGGCGATCTCTTCCGGTTGCCCGTAGCGGCTGATGCCGGCTTCCTCCGGAAACTTCTTCGTTGCATCCTCAACACTCATGTTGTGCGCGGGTGCCCATTTCTCGAGGAACGAACGGCGCCGTCCAGTCATGACTGCACCCGGCACAATACTGTTCACCTGAACCCCATCCTGAATGCCTTGTTCTGAGAAAGCTTTGGCGAGCGCCGTGATCGCAGCATTAGTCGCGGCCACAGCTGCGAAGCCAGGCTTCGGATCGAGCGCGGCGCTTCCAGACATGAAAACCACGGAGCCTTCCGCCTGCTTCAACGCATCCCATGCCTGAACCGTCAAACGGCGGGCGCCATGCAACTTCAATTCCATGCCGGCTTTCCAGGCCTCATCCGTCATCTCAAAGAGATCGATCTGCGGCACTGCTCCTGCAATGTTGAGCAGCGCATCGATTCGCCCAAAACGCTCAAGCGTACTGTCTACGACAACCTTCGATGCTTCGACCTGGCTCAAGTCGAGCGCAAGGGAAAGCGGCTCGGCTCCAATCTTCCGGACCTCGGCAGCAACTTCTTCAAGCGCTTTCGCATTGCGCGCAGCCAGCACGACGGCAGAGAAGTCGCGAGCCAATCGGAAAGCGGTGGAGCGTCCAATCCCCTGGCTGGCTCCAGTCACAATTGCAACAGAATCTTTCATCATGTTCCTCCATCACTGCTGTATCGTGCAGATTGTTTAGCGTGCCGATTTATGAAGAAAATGAGGCATGCCCGGGCTTAAGTAAATGAGCAGGACGCAACAGACCAGGGCAAGTCCGCCCAGCGGAAACCAAAAGGAGACGGCGGCTGCACCACTGAACATCCCTAGTGCCATGTAGGACCGAATCCTCGCGATTCGTCGCAGCCGGGGAGTAATATCGCCGTCGCCTGCTTGCGAAAGAGCCGATCCTTCAAAAGCAATATAGGCTGTCTCTACCAGGACAAAAACCAATGCATAAACAAAGACAGGCGCCGCAGCCAGTTTCGTTGCGGCCATCCACGCTGTCGTGGCCGGCACAAGTGAAACCATAAAGAGGTGGGCAAAGTTCCACCAGATCAGCCTGTATGTTGCCTCGTGAGCAAATCTCACAAGGTAATGATGATTCACCCAGATGATCGCTATGAATAAATAGCTGACAGCGTAGCTCAAGGCGGTAGGCCACAGTGGGAGGAGCGCCCTCAGCGTCGCATCGACTGGAGGTTTAAGATCCAGCACCATGATCGTGATGAGAACGGCGAACACTGCGTCGGAAAATGCTGCCAGACGTTCCGGTGTGGTTTTCTTGCTGGACATGGCTCCCTCCTCTCATGACCGATTGACAGCCGCTAAGAAAGCGTCGCTTTAGCCGCTTCAAGAATGATCTCTACAACCTTGTCTGGCGCGGTGAGCAGCGGCGTGTGATCGACTGCGAAGGGCCTCGCAGCCGCCTTCATTCGCTCCGCCATAAAATGTTGCGTCTTGGGATTGATCATCCGATCCTCTTCCGCGATCAGAAACCACGACGGCTTTGACTTCCAGGCTGGCGCGGGAGCAGGTTCCTGAATGCTCTTCACGGAGATTGGCCGCTGCACGGCTTTTGATAACGCAATCTGCTCATCGCTGGCATTCTGGGCGAAGGCATTTGCGAATCCTTCGTCGGGCATCCAGATAAAACCGTCTGCATCCGGTGCAAGCTGTGGTGCTTTCGGATGGCTTTTATCCCTGTAAAAGACCTGAGCAACAGTCTCGCCTTCGTCCGGCGCCAAGGCTGCGACGTACACCAAAGCCTTGACACGTTCATCATTGGCAGTGGCGATAACCGCACCCGCGTATGCATGACCAGCGACGATGACTGGCCCTTGAGTTCGCGCGATTGTTCGTTTCAGCGCAGCTGCGTCGTCGCTCAGTGACGTAAGCGGAATTGGCGCCGCAATGACGTTCAAACCACGATCTTCGAGCGGACTCACGATTGCCTGCCAGCTCGAACCATCAGCCCACGCTCCATGGACCAAAACTACTGTAGCGTTCTCTGAAAACTTCATGATGCTCATCCTTTCTGTAGTTCAATGTGGAAGATACAAGGAGGCAGCGGCCTCGCGCGTCACGCAAAGAACCTTATGATTTGCTGCGCAATGAACTCGGATGAATCCTCCAGCGCAAAGTGACCGGTATCAAGCAGATGCAGTTCAGCTTTTGGAATATCGCGCAGGTAGCCTTGCGCACCCTCAACGGTGAAGAATGGGTCATTCTTTCCCCATACGATCAGCGTCTTTGGCTGCTTGTTCCGAAAGAATTCATGCCAGCCGTCATAGAGCGCGAGATTCGATTGATAATTGTGCAGCAGGCTGAGTTGGATGACATCATTACCCGGACGATCAAGGAAGAGCTGGTCCACGGTGTATGAATCCGGACTGATACGCGAAACATCCTTCGTCCCGTGCGTGTACTGAAAGATGGTGGTCTCCTTCTTGAGCAGCTCGCGCACAGGTTTCTCAGTCTCTGCATTGCGATGCGCCCAGAAAGGTTTCATTGGATCGAAGGCCGCTCCAATACCCTCCGCATATGCATTGCCGTTTTGCACAACAATGCCTTCGATCGCGTCCTGGTGCTTAGACGCAATACGATACCCCACAGGCGCGCCGTAGTCTTGCACGTAGATGCTGAACTTCTCCAACCCAAGAACCCCGAAGAGCAGCTCCTCTATATATGCCGCAAGATTGTCGAACGTGTAGTCGAATTTGCCCGCATCCGGAGCATCGCTGTAACCGAAGCCAACGTAATCAGGCGCGATCACATGGAATTTGTCCACCAGCCGCGGAATCAGGTCGCGGAACATATGCGACGAACTTGGGAACCCATGCAGCAAAACAAGGGTTGGAGAAGGCTTTGAGCCTGCCTCGCGATAGAAGATCTTGAGCCCGCGAACGATTGCATGTTGAAATGTTGCCATGGTAATTTTCCTTTCCCGGTGACACGAGGGTCCCGCTTACATGAAGTAAGACTCATAGACACCGGAAAAAGATGCATTAACGGTGTTATAATTATTTCAGAATGTTTCGAGGTAAAAAGGGCACATGCAGGCTTCTCAAGAAGTGGACGAATGGATCGATGGATTTCTTTTCGTGGCGAACAGGCGAATTCTGGATTTTATGAATACAAAACCTGTTCTTGCAGAGGGGCCTACGGAACTTCTTTCAGATGTTCGCGCTCTCGAGAGATGGTTGATCGCGTCGGGCATGGTGACTTCGCCGAAGGCTAAAACTGCGCTACGCGGCTGGCGTCAATCCCGCAGGGCGGCCGTTTTTCTAAAACAGCTAATTGCATTCAGAGAGAAATTGAGAGAAGCAGTTCTTCGAATAGAAAGAGGATTGCTTCCCGCGGATGCTTTTCTCGCCGAAATGAACTCGCTGTTGCTTCAGCATCCGTCTCATGTGTTGCTTCACAAACGCGAGGGAAAACTGATTCGGGAGACATTGTTTGAGCTTCGTGAGCCCGCTGACCTCTGGGCGCCGATCGTCGATGCCACCGCAGATCTTCTTACTGAAACGGAGTGGTCACGCATCCGCAAATGCGAATCGTGCGTTGTTCACTTCTTTGACACAAGCAAGAAAGGCTCGCGTCGGTGGTGCAGTATGAATATCTGTGGCAACAAGCTCAAAGTGGCTGCATACCAGAGAAGAAAACGGGCAGATACGGCGGCCCAAGACTAGCCCTGTGCACTGCGGTCACCTAACCGTTAGCTTTGCCGTCGAGATTGCAGCGAGCTGCTTGGTTTCATGATCCAAATAATCTGATTGATGCCTTTTGGCGAAGCTCAATGGGCCACGCCTACATCAGATCGCCGAAAGATACGCCAAGCTTGGACGGACTCACATTACCAAAACTGGAACCGCAGCCAAGACGATCTGAAACATGATGGACAAGAGGAAGCCAGAGCAGGAAGAAAACGACAAAGCGGACATCGCCTAGGCGAATGTTCGCATATGGTTCGCGCAACTAAATATCAACTCGCTACAGGAATTGTGGCCCCTTTCTCGTTGATTGCTATGAGACCGTTCCAACCCGAGATCAAGCGATTACTGTGGTGCTGAGCGGTCACTCGGTAATCGAGAGCGCAAGTTCAGGCAAATGGAGAAAAGCTCAACATCGCCCTGGTTCGGGAGGCTCTTCAGAGCCATACCACGCAGACAAGCTTCGCTGGAGGACGCAATCAGCTACGCCTCTAGTTACGGCTCATTTGTATATACCGCCCTTCTTCTTTCTTAAGGCGAAGGATGAGCTGAATCTCGACGATTTGACGTGGCCAAATCATCATGGCTTCGTCGACCCACTCACAGCTCAAATTGTCACAGCCGTTGCAGCCGCAGTCGAACAGGGCTATGAACACCAAGGGCATTTTGCAGCAGCGTTCAAACGTGCGTATGGCGATAGCCCCATCAGTTTCCGTCGGAGTCGGCGGTCTCCAGGAGCGCGGTAGATCGAGCCATGTCCCAACACTGCAGCCGGGGCCGGGTAGCGAGTTTTTCATTGCGCGGTTGATGGAGCTCATCCTGGTGGAGATGCTGCGACGGGAGACGCCGAAGGTGGATGATCGATCGACGGGGTTGATTGCTGGCTTGCTTGATCCCGCCATTGCAAGCGCGCTGTTGGCCGTGCATGGCGAGATTGCGCGCGAGTGGAACGTGGCGGAGTTGGCGCGCTTGTGCGGCGTGTCGCGGTCGGGTTTCGCGTCCCGCTTCAAAGACGTGCTCGGCATTGGACCGATTGAATACCTGATGCATTGGCGAATGGCCGTGGCAAAGGATGAACTGAGACGCGGAACAAAAAGCATCAGCGAGATTGCGCTGGCCGTAGGATTTCAATCGGCGAGCGCATTCAGCACATCGTTCACCAGAGCGGTGGGTTATTCTCCATCCAAAACGGTTTGCTGGGAAAGCTGTCTAACGCAGCCACCTAAGTTTGGCGAATTTGCCTTCCCTTGCGTTCATCATTCGTCCGTGTTCGTGACACCACCGCCGCAAGGTACGGTGCTGCTCATATTGGTAACGATGGGGCGGCTTAGCGGAAGTAATCCCGTCGAGCGGACATCCTGGGGTGGGTATCGGAGTGCGCCTAACCGAAGATTGGCCCGAATTGATGCAATTGGCCGTGGGCCGCGACGCCGATGAGATGCGGTGGGCGAGGTCCGATGTGGGAGGACCAACGCTCATCATTCCGCGGCGAGGGGCGGCTTCGCTCCGTTTTCGAAGTCATGTGAGCCTGCAAGCGATGCTTCGCGGCTACTGGAAACGACGTTACGGCCTGGGCGGCCGCGGCTTCATGATCTCGACCCGGCGT
>Ga0207711_10000505_pt1 | contig 40314 bp, 36 predicted proteins | sample KBSS34metaG_FD_184401 | JGI IMG/M metagenome (GOLD analysis project Ga0207711, IMG submission 184401) | Switchgrass rhizosphere microbial communities from Kellogg Biological Station, Michigan, USA - KBS S3-4 metaG (SPAdes) (version 2) | ecosystem: Host-associated > Plants > Roots > Rhizosphere... | reverse complement strand
CGTGGACCTCGCGGAAGACCTGCTGGGAGGCGAGGGCGTTCAGGCGCTCGATCGAGATGCGCGGATTGTTGCGGCGGGCCAGGTCCTCGGCGCCGGCGAGGGTGATGCGGCGGGGCTCGACGGCCTGCGGCGTTGGAGTGCGCGGGGGCGGCGCCTGCGCCCTCAGCGGCGGCGGGGCGGCCGCCACGAGCGCGAACCCGAGGATCGGCGCGAATGCTCGCACGCCCGTCATGCCGAGGCCTCCGCCGGCGCTTCGTCGCGGCGGTGGAGAAACCGGTAGGCGGCGGGAACCAGATAGACCGTCGCGACGACCGAGACGAGCAGCCCTCCGATGATGGCCTGCGCCAGCGGGGCGTAGGCCTCGGCGCCCGTCCCCAGCTTCACCGCCATCGGGACGAGTCCGATGATCGTCGCGAGCGACGTCATGAGGATCGGGCGAAGACGGATCCGGCTCGCTCGCCGCACCGCCTCCTCTGCGGAGTGACCCTCGCGGCGGAGGATCCGCGTGAAGTCCACGATCAGGATGCTGTTCGAGACGACGATTCCGACCATCATGATCAGGCCCATCAGCGACATCACGTTGAGGGTGCTGCCGGCGAGGAGGAGGATGACGAGCACGCCGGCGAGGCCCGGCGGGATCGCCAGCAGAATGATGAACGGGTCGAGGAACGAGGAGAACTGCGCGACGAGGATCAGGTAGACGAGGGCGATCGCGAGGATCAGGCCGAGGCCGAAGCTGCGGAACGAGGCGCGCATGCCCTGCACCGAGCCGCGCAGGTCGACGCGGACGCCCTCCGGCATCTTCGTCTTCGCGAGGATGCGGTCGATGGCGGCGGTCAGCCGGCCGAGGTCTTCCCCGGACGGCGCGACGTAGACGTCGATGACCCGCCGGAGCTGGTAGTGGTCGACCTCCGTGGGGGCCTCGATCGGCTGGATCCGGACGACCGAGTCGAGGGGCGTGGGGTCGGCCCCTTCCGCCGCGCGCAGAGGAATCTGGCGCAGGTCCGACATCGATCGGATCTGGTTCTCCGGGTATTGCACGGTCAGCATGTAGTCGTTTCCGGTCCGGGGATCGACCCAGTAGCTGGGCGCGATCATCTGGTTGGACGTCAGCGCGGTGATGACGTTGTGCACGACCTCCTTCTGCGACAGGCCGACGAGGCTCGCGCGCTCGCGGTCGACGTCCAGCCGGAGCGAGGGATAGTCGAGGTCCTGCGGGATGAGCAGGTCGCTGATGCCGGGAAGACGCCGCACCTCGGCGGCGATCTCGAGCGCCGTGCGGTAGGTGCGCTCGAGATTCATGCCGCTGACCTGGATGTCGACGGGCGCGGGGAGGCCGAGGTTCAAGACCGCGTCCACGAGGCCGCCGGACTGGAAGTAGGCCGCGAGCTCGGGGAGCCGGTCGCGAAGCCGCCGCCGCACGCGATTCATGTACTCGTAGCTCCCGACCGCGTGCCCGTCGCGGAGGCTGACCTGCACGAACGCCGTGTGCGACGCGGAGTTGGGCGTGTAGATCGAGGAGAACCCCGGGGTCGTGCCGATGTTCGAGACGATCATGCCGAGGTCCGAAGGGGCGACGACGGCGCGAATCTCGGCCTCCACCTTCGCGACGCTCTCCTCGGTCAGCTCGAGGCGCGTGCCCGACGGCGCCTTCAGGTTGATGACGAACTGCCCGGGATCGGTGCGCGGGAAGAAGGAGGTGCCGAGGAGCGGCCAGAGCGCGAAGGCGAGCGCACACGCGCCCAGGATTCCGAGGACCGTCGCAGCCGGACGCGCGATCGCGCTCGTGAGCGTCCGGGCGTAGCGGTCGAGGAAGACCTCGAAGCGGTGGTTGAAGCGGTGGATCAGCCGGCCGAACGCCGAGCGCGTCTCGACGTGGTCCTCCTCGAGGTGCGCCCGCCGCAGGAACCGGGCGCAGAAGAGCGGGACGACGGTCAGCGCGACGACATAGGACGCGAGCAGCGAGAAGACGACCGCCAACGCGAGCGCGACGAAGAGGAATCGGCTGACGCCGTAGAGGAACACGACGGGGAAGAACACGACCATCGTCGTCAGCGTCGCGGCGAGAACGGGCAGCGCGACCTCGGCCCCGCCCCTCTCGGCGGCGATGTCGGCCGGTTCGCCCATCTCCATGTGCCGGAAGATGTTCTCGAGGACCACGACCGAGTTGTCGATCAGCCGGGAGAGCGCGAGCGCCAGGCCCCCGAGCACCATGGTGTTCACGGTCCCGCCGCCGGCGCTGATCGCGAGGAACGCCGCGAGCGCCGAAAGCGGAATCGATAGGAACACGGCGAGGGTCGCCCGGAGGCTGCCCAGGAAGAGCAGCACCATGACGCCCGTCAGCAGGAGTCCGATGCCGCCCTCGTGCAGCAGGTTTTCGATCGCCTTCCGCACGAACACCGACTGGTCGAAGACCACGCTCGCCACGAGTTGTTTCGGAACGTCCGTCAGGCCCGCGACCGCCTTCTGCACGCCGTCGACGACGGAGATCGTGTTGGTGTCGCCGCCCTGTTTCAGGATCGGCAGGTACACCGACCGCTGCCCGTCCACGCGGACGACGTTGGTCTGGATCGCGTGGGCATCGGCGGCATGGCCGACGTCCCGCACGAGCACGGAGGCGCCGCCCCGGGTCTTCAGCGGAAGGCGGTCGATCTCCTCGGTCGAGGGGAGCTGGCTGTTCGTGTAGAGGTTGTAGTCGGTCGGTCCGATTCGGACGTCGCCGGCCGGGAGGATGAGGTTGCTGTCGTTGACCGTCCGGACGACGTCCATGACCGAGAGCTGGTGGGCCTCGAGTTTCAGCGGGTCGACGTAAACCATGATCTGGCGGTACTGGCCTCCGAAGGGCTGCGGCACCGAGGCGCCCTCCACTCCCGCCACCTGGTTGCGGACGGCGTATTGGCCGAGGTCGCGCAGCTGCGTCTGGTTGAGGCCCTCCCCCTTGAGCGTGATGAGGCAGACCGGGAGGCTCGAAGCGTCGAACTTCAGGACGACCGGCGGCAGGGTCCCGGGCGGCAACTTGCGGAGATTGGCGAGCGCGAGGTTCGAGATCTGCGACAGGGCCGCGTTCGCGTCGGACCCCGGATGAAAGTAGATCTTGATGAGGCTCACGCCGGGCAGTGAGCGCGATTCGATGTGGTCGATGTCGCTTCCGAGCGTGAAGAATCTCTCGAATCGGCCGGTGATGTCGGTCTCGATCTGCTCGGGCGGCATGCCCGAGTAAAAGGTCGCCACGACGACGACGGGGATGTGAATCGCCGGAAAGAGATCGACCGGCATCCTGGCCAGCGTGGTCGTGCCGACGATGGCGAGGACGAGGCAGACGACGACGACGAAGTACGGATGCGAGATGGCGAAGCGCGACATCAGGAGCCCCCCTCCTCGTCGCGCGGCTCCTCGACCGTCTTGGGTTCGACGGTCTCGCCCGCCCGGAAGGTACTCCGACTCCCCACGACGACCCGATCGCCCTCGGAGAGGCCGGAGACGATCTCGATGCGGCGCGTGCTCTCGAGGCCGGTCTCGACGGGTCGCTCCTCGAGGCGGTTCCCGGCCGCGACCACGAGCACACGGGTGGATTTGCCGTCGCGGGAAACGGCCTGGATCGGAATCGACAGCGTGCCGTCTCTCTTGAGGAGCTCGAGCTCCGTCTCGGCGTACATGCCGGCGACGAGGTCGGCCTCGGGATTGGCCACGTCGATCTCGGTCTCCATCGTGCGGGTCTGGCGATCCAGGCTGTCGGCGAGCCGTGCGACCCTTCCCTCGAAGGTGCGATCGAGCGCGGGGACCCGGACGCGCACCAGCGTCCCGACATGGATGCGTCTCACCGCCGATTCGGGGACGGGAAGGACGAGTCTCAGTCGATCGTCCTCCGCGAGTCGAACGACCGGAAGCGCCTGGGTCGACGAGGAAGTCCCGGCCTGAATGAGGGCGCCGGTGTCCGCGTAGCGTTTCGTGATCACGCCGGCGAACGGGGCGAGGATCTGCGAGTACTCGCTCATCGCGGACGCCCTTCGCTGGCCCGCCTCCGTCTGCGCGACCTGGGCCTCGGACTCCTGATCGCGCGCGTAGGCGTCCTCGAGCTCCTGCGCGGCGATGAGACCGGGACGCGCCTCCGAGACCTTCTTGAGGCGGACGTACGCCGCGTGCGCCGCTTCATGCGTCGAGCGCGCGCGCTCGAGCGAGGCGCCGGCCTCCTGGAGCTGCGCGTCGAGCTCGGGAACCTCGAGCACCGCGAGGACCTGACCCGTCCGCACGCGGTCGCCGACGTCGACGGAGATCCGGCGGATGTAGCCGGCGACCTTCGCGTGAAGGTCGACCTCCTGAAACGGCTTGAACTCCCCGGAGAGCGTGAGCGTGCTCCGGAGAAGCGTCTTTCGCGCGATGGCCACGGGCGCCGTGCGCTCGGGCGCGGCGGCCGGGTCGGGACGCGGCGCCCGACCCTTGGCGAACACGCTCAGGGCGAGGACGGCCGCGACCGCGGCGCCGGCGATCAGGGCGATCCGTTTTCGATGCGTGATCATGTGTCCTCTCTCTGCCTGGACGGCGGCGGTCAGTCCGCACGCCGGGACCGAATGGGGTCGTCCGGCGCCGCGAAGGGCGCCGCTCGACCCGCGGGCTTGCGAGGCCCGTGTCTCTAGAGAGAGGCCGGTGGGGCGCGGAGGGGGTTGGCGGGAGAGCGTTCCTCGCCGACGTAGAGGGCGCTTCCGGACCTCTCGCCGAGGGGAAGCCGCGGAGGCTCGACGATGCCGGGGAGGGCCGCGATCGCCGGAGGGCTCAGATCGAGGTAGCGCTCCTCGGGCGGGGGCACCCTCACGGGATCGCCGTAGGAAGTCAGGATCTCCTGGACGTTGCGCGTGGGAAGGCTCTCGGCAATGCGGCTCTGGATGCCGACGAACAGAATGGCGGAGACGGTGAAGAGCACGAGAGCCGCGCGCCGCGTCCGAGCGCCGCCGCGGACCGAGCCTGTCCCGCCGGTTTTCTGGGGAATTGCGCTTCTCACCAACGTCGATTGTCCCGCCGCCGGAGCCTGCCGGCAAGGGGTGAACCGGCGGTGCCACCGCTCCATTCCGCCCGGAAGGCGCTCCGCGGCCCCGGGAAGGCCCTCCCGGCCGGCCCCGGGACCGTCGGCAGGCGGCGCCGGCTGGACTAGGGCCTCATCGTGGGGACCCGCTGCAGCTGGCCGTTTGCCCGCTTGAGCGGCGCGTCGAGGTCGCGCGCGAGCTTCGCGGGCTCCTCGTAGCCCTCGACCCTCAGCTCCTCGCTGATCATCTCGGGGTCCGGATCGAGAACGGAGAGCGTCGGCGTGTGCGCGACGCCGAGCGCGGTACAGACGTTGCGACCCATGGTCTCCTTCGTCGGATCGCTGCGGATCCAGATCGCCCGATCCGCGAGCGCGGCGAGCTCGGGGCTCGCGAAGGACGCGACGACCTTCTCGTACCACTCGCCTCCGGGCGAGCCGAAGACGACGACCATCGCCTTGTTGCGCTCGACCGCCTCGCGGTACCCCTCCGCGAAGCTCGCGGACCACTCGATGCGCCCCGACGGGGTCCGGCTCGGGACCAGCGGCACTCCGGCGAAGGGATTGTAGGGTTCCGGAGTCGCCGCGGCCTTTTCCGCGCTCGAGGTCCCGGAGGCGCTCGCGGACGGCGTCGACGCCGTCTGCTCCGGCCGCGCCAGGATGCTCGCGACGAGACCGTGCGGATCGGGGGTTGCGGCGAGCAGGGGCGGGGCGGTGATCGCGGTCAGCGGCTGGTCGATCCTCTTCAGCGCCGGGTCCGTGGAGAGGGGCGGCATCGGCGCCTCCGCCCGGCGCCGGCAGGCGGCGGCGGAAGCGAGCGCGGCCGCGAAGAGCGCCAACGCGAGAATCCGTTCCCGGGAAGCGGGCCTGCGCATGGAGGGTGCCCTCCGGTGCGCGTGAGCCTATCCCGAAGGACTCCTAGGCGTTGATGCCGAACTTCACGGTCACCGTCAGGTAGACGGGTACCGCGCGGCCGTTCAACGTCGCCGGCCGGTACCTCCACACGCGAACGGCGCGGACCGCGGCCTCGTCGAGCAGGGGGTTCACGGATTTCAGGATGCGGACCTGCTGGACCTCGCCCGACGTCGTGATGGTGGCCTCGAGGATGACGGTGCCCTGCAGCCGCGCGCGGCGCGCCGACTCCGGATAGTCGGGCTCGACGCGTTGGAGCAGGATCGGCGCGCGGACGTCGCCGCCGACGGGAAGGATCTGCTCGCCGTTCCCGTCCCCGCCGTCTCCGCCGTCCCCGCGGTCGCCGTCGCCGGGGCCCGCAGCACCGCCGTCGGCGGCCGACTCATCCCGCTGTGGCGAGTCCGGCCCGGCGTCGGTGTCCATGAGGGAGGAAGCCTTCGCGCTCGGATCGCTCGGGAGGGAGACCGGCTGCGTCATCTCCTGATGCACCCGTCGACCCGAGGAGTGCGACGTCCGGTGCAGGTCGCCGCGTCCCGAAGACGCCGGGGAGGAGGCCGGCGGCGGCACGAAGATGACCGGCAGAGCCGATCGCTCGTCGGGCTCCGGCGGCTCTCCCGGAAACCACGCCGAGGCGCCCACGAAGACGGCGATGACCGCCGCGTGCAGCCCGAGGGCGAGCGGGAGGCTCAGACGCTTGCCGCCGAGGGAGTGGGACTTTCGCGATTCGACCAGCGTCTCGTCGAACATGTTCGGGTCCTCCTGAGGAGAGAAGAACCCGGACCGGGGCGGGAGTTCCCGGGCGGTCGCGAGAGGCTAGTACGTCGGGGCGGGCGCGACCGGAGGCGCGGAGATCTCGGCGCCGGCCGCCTCGATCAGCTGGACGTCGTGGTTGGTCTCGTCGTCGGCCCGGGCCTGGCCCGGGCGGGGGCGCACGGTCCGGGAGAAGAGCGAGATCTCGGGGTCGAAGAGAAACTGGAGGAGGACGCGCGTGTAGGAGCGGTGGCTGCGCAGCGAGTCGTACGCCTCGGGCGCCGCTTTCCGGAGCCTCGGCAGCCGGTTCCACGGCACCGAGGGGAAGTCGTGGTGCTCGTTGTGATAGCCGATGTTGAGCGCGACGCGGTTGGCGATGCCGTAATAGCTCGACGTCGACTGGCCCGGGAAGAACACGTAGTGCTCCTGGACCCAGCGCGCGCCCAGCGGGTGAAGGCCGATGCTCATGAAGAACGACGCGAAGAGGTACCAGAACGCCCCGGGACCGAGGAGGAACCACACACCGACGTTGAACGCGATCTGCGCGGCGAAATTGATCACCACCCAGCGGTCGATCGGATGGATCTCGCGCAGCCGCGCCGGACGCAACGACTGCATGATCGGGGTGAAGAAGAGCCAGATCGCCTTGCGCCACGGCGAGTTCCCGACGATCCGCGCCTCCCACCGATAGGGGAGGTCCGCGTCGAGCTCGTAGACGCCGAGGAAAGTGTGGTGGCGCGAGTGGTAGCGCCCGAAGAGCACCGAGCTCGGCACGACGTGCGGGAGGTTCGCGAGCATCCCGGAGAGGTGGTTGCCGGCGCGCGAGCGGAACACCAGGTTGTGCGTGCACTCGTGGATCGCGACCCAGAGCGCGTGGTTCGCGGTGGCCCCCGGAAGGGCGGCGACGAGGAGGATGACCCACCACGGAGCGTGCGCGACCGACGCGGCCAGGACGACCTGGAGGAGAACGATGCCCAGGATGATCCAGAAGGTGACCGCATTGGTGCCGATCTGGCGGCGGATCTCGGGGTGCTCCTTCAGGATCCACTGCGCGCGATTGCGGTGCGGATGGTCCGCGCTCGCGGCGTGGAGAAATTCGGACCTCTCCTCTCCGTGATCGGAGATGGACAGCGGCTCAACCGAGGGCGGGGAATACGTGGGCTGTCGTTTTGGCAATGCGGTCTTGATTCTATCCAAGGTCTTGGAGAAGGGGGAACACCGAATCCTGCCCAAAATGGTCCATTCTTTGGAGCCGATGACCGGACTTGAACCGGTGACCTGCGGTTTACGAAACCGCTGCTCTACCGACTGAGCTACATCGGCTCGGGAGGGCGGATCTTACGGAAAGGCGGACGGCCCGTCAAACCCCGACACGGACGCCGGCGCGGCACGCGCCCCGCGTCGTGCCCCGAGAGATCCTCAGTCGAACCGGACCGAGACGATCTTGGAGCAGCCGGGCTCCTCCATCGTGACGCCGTACATCACGTCGGCGGTCTCCATGGTCCGCTTGTTGTGCGTGATCGCGATGAACTGCGTCTCCTCGGTCATGTCGCGCAACAGGCGGGTGAAACGGTCGATGTTGGCCTCGTCGAGAGGCGCGTCGACCTCGTCGAGGATGCAGAACGGGGAGGGCTTGTAACGGAAGATCCCCATGAGGAGGGCGATCGCCGTCAGCGCCTTCTCGCCGCCCGAGAGGAGCAGGATCGACTGATTCCGCTTCCCCGGCGGATGGGCGTCGATCTCGATCCCCGACTCGAGCAGATCGCCCTCGTCGAGCAGCTTCATCTCGGCCGAGCCGCCCTGGAACAGCCGCTCGAACATCTGCTTGAAGTTCTCGTTGATCGCCTGGAAGGCCTCGGCGAAACGCTCCGAGGACGTCGCGTTGATCTTGCGGATGGACTCCTGGAGCTCGGCGATCGAGCGCAGGAGGTCGTCGCGCTGCGCGGTCAGGAACACGAGCCGCTCCGACGCTTCCTTGTGCTCCTCGTAGGCGAGGACGTTGACGGGCCCCAGCCGCTCGAGCGAGGCGGTCAGCTCGGCGACCTCCGTCTCGAGGACCGCCAGGCCCTCGGGCGACGCGTCCGCCGGCGTGGGCAGCGTGTCGGGACCCGTGCCGAACTCTTCGCGCGCCTGGGACTGCAGGTGCTCCAGGTCGGAGGCGACGCGGGTCGCCGCGACCTCCGCCTCGAACCGGCCCTCGCGCGCCGTGTCCAGCGCCGAGCGGTCCAGGCGCGCCTGCGCCTCCGCGGACTCGACGGCCGCGGCCGCGACGCGCGCCGACTCGAGGAGCGTCCCGTGCGCCGCCGCCTTGACCTCGCGGGCCGCGACGTTCTCCTTCTGGCGCAGCCGCGCGTCCTGCTCCTCCTGCGCGAGCTCGGCGCCGCGCGCACGGATCCGGCTCTCTTCCTCGCTCGCCTCGGCGAGCCGGCGCTCGAGCGTGGTCTGCGCCTCGCGGAGCCCGTCCCGCGCGGCCTCCATCGCCCGCCGCCGCTCGGCCGACACCTCGGCCTCCGTGCGGCGGTGGGCGAGCTCCTCCGCCGCGCCCATCGCGAGCGAGCGCGCCTCGGAGAGCGAAGCGGAGAGGGTCGCGACGCGCTCGTGGGCGAGCCGCTCCTCCTCCGCGTGGACGCGCTCCTGCTCCTCCACCTGACGCCGGCCCGCGTCGAAGCCCGCGGCCTGCTCGGCCAGCGCGCGCTGCTCCTCGGAGGCGGTGTCCGCCTCGCGGCGGAGCCGGTCCCGCTCCGAGAGTCGCTCCTCGAGCCGGGCGGAGAACGCGAGGCGCTCGCCCTGGGCCTCTCGCTCGCGGTCGCGCAGGGGAGGCAGCGCGGCCTCGCGGCGCTGTCGGTCCAGCCGCAGCCGCTCGAGGCTGGCCTCGGCGTCGGCCAGCCCCCGGCGGGCCTCCTCCAGCCGCCGGCGGAGCTCCTCCTCCTCGCGCCGCTGCGCGAACAGCCCCGCGGCGGAGGCGGAGCTGCTGGCGACCCGGACGACCGGTCCTCGCACGAGCTCGCCCGCGCGGGTGACGAACGTTCCCGACGCATTCTTCTCCGAGAGCGCGAGCGCGTCCTCGAGAGTCTCGACGAACGCGGCGCCGGGAAGCGCGGCCCGCTCGGCGGGGGAGAGCGCGCCGAAGCCCTCGAGCACGGAGTCCCAACCGAGCGCGCCCGCCGGGGGAGAGACCACCGCGTCCTTGCGCCAGTCGTCGCGCACGACGCGGCCCGCCGCGAGCGGGCGCAGGGCGTCGACCGCGCGGACGACGCTGCCCGTCGCCAGCAGCGCGTCGGCGTCGCGCCCGAGCACGAGCCCGACGGCGATCTCCCAGCCCGGGCGCGGCCGGATTCGCTCCGAGAGCGCGCCGCGCTCCGAGAGGCCGGCGCCGCGGATCGCGTCGCGCACGGCCAGAACCGAGACGTCGCGCGCGCGCAGCAGCTCGACGAGGGCGGCGTGCCGGTGCGCGAGCGACCCCGACGATTCCCTCGCGGCCTCGCGGGCGGCCTCGGCGAGCGTCAACTCCTCGGCGAGCGCCGCGAGGGCGGCCTCCGCCTCGTGCACGCGGCGGCTCGCCTCGTCGGCCGCGCCTCCGAGCCGAGCGGCCTCGCGCTCCGCGTCGGCCGCGTCGGCCTCCCGCTGCGCGAGCTGCTCGGCGACCTTCCGCGCGGCGTCGCCGAGCCTCGAGAGCGACGCGGTGACGCGCTCGGCGGCGAGGTCGATCTCGTGGCGCGCGTTGCGGCTCGCGACGCGCTCCCCGGCGGCGGCGAGCGCCCTGTCGCGCGTCTCCTCGAGCTCGTTCTCGAGCGCCGCGCAGAGCGCCGCGGCCTCGGCGGCCCGGCGATCCGCCTCCTCGCGGGCCAGCGACTTCGCGCGGGCATCGGCGACGCTGCGCGACAGGCGCTCCTCGAGCTCGGCGAGCTCCCGATGGCTGCGCGCCTGCTCGGCGGCGAAATCCTGGCCCTCGCGCTCGAGCGCCGCCCGGCGCGCCGCGAGGTCGATCGCGGCCCGGCGGTTGGACTCCAGGAGCGCGTCGTCCCGCGCGATCGTCGACTCGAGCGCGGCGAGCTCCTCGCGGAGCGCGTCCCGCGCCAGGGCCGCCTCCGACGCCTCGAGCCGGGCCGCCGTCAGCGCGGCCTCCGCGCGGGCGACCGCGGCCGCCGCCTCCGCCTCCCGGCCGGCACGCTCGTCGCGAAGCGACTCGGCCGCGCGCAGCGACGCGGCGAGCAGTTCCGCGCGGGCCCGGATCAGCGAGGCGCGCTTGCCGCGGAGGGCCTCGGACTGCTCCTTGTAGCGGGCGGCCCGCGAGGCCTGCCGGCGGAGATTCGTGACGTTCTTCTCGATCTCGGTGACGATGTCGGAGATGCGGAGGAGGTTGCCGCGCGTCTCCTCGAGCTTGCCCTCGGCGAGGCGCTTCTTGAGCTTGTACCGCGTGATCCCGGCGGCCTCCTCGATGAGGCGCCGGCGGTCCTGGGGCTTCGTCGAGAGGACCTGATCGATGCGGCCCTGCTCGATGACCGAGTAGGCGCGGACTCCGAGCCCCGTGCCGAGCAGCTGGTCCTGGATGTCCCGCAGGCGGACCTGCTTGTCGTTCAGGAAGTATTCGCCCTCGCCGTCGCGGTAGACGCGCCGGCCGACGCGCAGCATCCCGTCCTCTCCCCGCTCGGTGTCGCCGTTGGTGGCCGACAGCGTCAGGACGACCTCGGCCATGCCGAGCGGCCGGCGCTTGGCCGAGCCGTTGAAGATGACGTCGTCCATGCGCTCGCCGCGCAGGGCCTTGGCGCTCTGCTCGCCGAGGGCCCAGGCGACGGCGTCGCTGATGTTGGACTTGCCGCACCCGTTGGGCCCGACGACCGCGGTCACGGATCCGGGGAACGCGAGATCGACCTTTTCGTAGAAGGACTTGAAGCCCGAGATCTCGACTCGCTTGAGGCGCAGCATTCCGTTGGCCGAATGTAACAAATTGATGACGCGCCTGCCACAACAGATTGAGCCCTCGCCGCTCGCCTCCCCTATAGACGGTGTTTCGGCCCGGCCCTGCTAGGATCACCGCCGACGATGAAGTCCGACATCGAGATCGGGCAGGAAGCCCGCCTCCGTCCCATCGAAGACGTCGCCCGCGACGCCGGCATCCACCCCTCGGACTTCATCCCCTACGGCCGCGACAAGGCGAAGATCGCCATCTCGGCGATCGAGCGCGCGGAGGGGCGGCCGGAGGCGCCGCTCGTGCTGGTCTCCGCGATCACGCCGACGCCCGCGGGCGAGGGCAAGTCGACGACCACCGTGGGACTCGGCCAGGCCCTCAACCGGCTGGGCAAGCGGGCGATCATCGCCCTGCGGGAGCCCTCGCTCGGGCCCTGCTTCGGGGTCAAGGGCGGCGCGGCCGGCGGCGGCTACGCGCAGGTCGTGCCGATGGAGGACATCAACCTCCACTTCACGGGAGACTTCCCGGCGATCACCGCCGCGCACAACCTGCTGGCCGCGATGCTCGACAACCACCTTCACCACGGCAACGCCCTGGGCATCGACCAGCGCGACATCCCGTTCCGCCGCGTGCTCGACATGAACGACCGCGCGCTGCGCGACGCGGTCATCGGACTCGGCGGCAAGATCAACGGCGTGCCGCGCGAGACCGGCTTCGACATCACCGTGGCCTCCGAGGTCATGGCGATCCTCTGCCTCGCACGCGACCTGACGGATCTGAAGGAGCGCTGCGGGGCGATCGTCGCGGGCTACACGCGCGACGCGCAGCCCATCCGGGCGCGCGACCTCAAGGCGAACGGCGCCATGGCCGCGCTCCTGAAGGACGCCATCCATCCCAACCTCGTCCAGACGCTCGAGGGCACGCCGGCGCTGATCCATGGCGGGCCTTTCGCGAACATCGCGCACGGCTGCAATTCCATCCTCGCCACGCGAATCGCGATGCGCTACGGCGAGATCGCGGTCACCGAGGCCGGCTTCGGCTTCGACCTCGGCGGCGAGAAGTTCCTGGACATCAAGTGCGCGTACGGCGACATCTGGCCGTCGGTCGTCGTCATCGTCGCGACCGTCCGCGCGCTCAAGATGCACGGCGGCACGCCGAAGGACGCGCTCGGCGCGGAGGACCTCGCCGCGCTCTCGCGGGGCGTCCTCAACCTCGAGCGCCACCTCGACAACGTCCGCATCTTCGGGCTGCCGGCGGTCGTCGCGATCAACCGGTTCCCGACGGACACGCCGGCGGAGATCGCGTTCCTCGAGAAGCGGTGCACGGAGCTCGGCGTGAGGGTGGCCGTCTCCGAGGTGTTCACGCGCGGCGGCGCCGGCGGCGAGGACCTGGCGCGCCACGTCCTCCACGAGATCGCGCAGGGCACGGCGAAGTACCGCCCGCTCTACCCCTGGGACCGTCCGCTGGCCGAGAAGATCGAGATCATCGCGCGCCGGCTCTACGGCGCGGGCGGCGTGTCCTTCTCGAAGGAGGCCGAGAACCGCCTCCAGCGCTACGAGAAGATGGGCTTCGCGAACCTGCCGATCAACATCGCGAAGACGCCGTACTCGTTCTCCGACGATCCCAAGAAGGGCGGGCGGCCCTCGGGCTTCACCCTCCACGTCGACAAGACGCGGCTCTTCGCGGGCGCGGGCTTCGTGGTGGCGATCTGCGGAGACATCATGACCATGCCGGGTCTCCCGAAGAAGCCCGCGGCCGAGACGATCGACGTCTCCTCCGACGGAAAAATCTCCGGCCTCTTCTAGATACTGTCCTCGAAGACAGGTTTTCGCCGCAACGTGCGCCCTCTGTACGAGTTCCGGGCGATCGTCCGCGCGTCGAGCACCGGTTGACCGCGAGTCGAGTTTCCCGAGAGGACTGTTGCGCCCTCCATCAAAAAATGTATAGGGTTGGGAGGGTTTACACGGGAGTCCTCACGATGCTCACTCTCGAAGTCCGAAGGCGTCCTGGTACGGGTGCCGAAGTGCACCGCGTCACCGGCGCGAGCGCGACCGTCGGCGCGTCCTCGGGTAACGAGGTCGTCGTCCGTGCCCGCGGCGTCTACGGCCGCCACGTCCGGCTCTTCGAGCGGGACGGGCGTTATCACCTCGACCTCTTCAAGGGAATCGAAACGGTCCAGGTCAACGGGCGCGACTTCTTCGGCGGAGCGATCGCCGCCGGCGACCGCATCACGATCGGCGAGGCGACGATCACCGTCGTCGACGTGGCGCCGGCCGGCCGGCAGGGCTCCGGCGGCGAAGAGGAGCCGATGGGCGACACGCTCTCGCCGGTCGGCATCCCCGGCCCCCCGCCCGCGACGCCCGGCGTGATCACGATCCCGGTCACCGAGGTCGAGTACCGAAGCCTCCGGCAGACGGCGTACCGCATCTGCCGAGCGAGCGGCTCTCCCGAGGACCTCGCCACCGAGCTGACCGATTTCCTCGACCGCGAGCTGCCGCCCTCCGAGTGGGCGGTGGGCGAGTTCTCGGCCGCGGCCGGATTCCGGCCGCTCGCCTCGACGTTCCGCGAGAACCCGATGCTTCCTCCGCGCATGACCCAGGACCTGCGGTCCGGCGAGCGGCTGTCGCGCGCCGAGACCGTCACGGGCACGCTGACGCTGGTCGTCGAGCCGATGACCGACGCGGGGTGCGCGGGGATTCTGGTCCGCGAGAGCCCGCGGCTCGCCGCGCGCGCCGTCCTGTTCCTCGAGGAGCTCGTCCAGGTCGCCGGCCTCGCCTTCGCGGGCATGGGCCAGCGATCCGGGTCCGCCGAGTCCTCGCCGGCCCGCCCGGCGGCGGAGGCCGCGGCGCCGGTCCCCGCGCCCACCGAGTCGTCCCCGGCCGAGACGGTCCTGCGCCAGACCGACGACCTGAAGAAGATCGTCGAGACCGTCGAGCGCGAGGTCATCGACCGCGCGATGCGGCGGGTCGAGGGCAATCAGAGCCGCGCGGCGCAGATCCTGAACATCTCGCGGGGGTCGCTCATCGCGAAGCTCAAGGAGTTCGCGATCCCCGACTACCGCTACCTGCGGAGGGAGCGGGGCCGGCGCGGCTAGAGTCGAGGCTCTGACTCGAAACTCGGCGTCAGGCGCCCTTAACCCTTTTCCTTCCCGGCGTTTCCGGCTGGCTTTCTCCCACCCGCCCGACCCCCCACCACAGCACGAACGGCGCCGCGAAGCGGCCGAGGATCTGGTAGAAGTGAAAGCCCGCCGCCCAGACGTTGCGGGCGACGGGCCCGTAATGCTCCTGGCTCCAGGGCCCCATCCGCGTGGCGTAGACCGACTCGACCTGGAACACGAGCGCCGCCACGTGCACGAGCCAGAGGAGCGCCGCCGCGATCCAGAACCGGCCGAAGTTGGCGGAGCGCAGCGGCCGGGGAGAGAGCGCGAAGAGCGCCGCGAGCAGCGCGAAGTTGAAGTGCAGGTCGGCGGCCGGGAGCCCGGGCCGCGGTGAGTCGGGAGGGAAGTCGGCGCGCTCGACGCGGATCTCGCCCGCGGAGGTCGCGAGGGAGGTCACCGCGGGGCGCTCGAAGGCGCGGATGAGGACCTCGGCGGCGGCGGCCAGCGTCCGCTCGTAGGGCGCGGCGAACGTGAACCAGATCCCGAGCGCGACGGCGAAGGCGGCCGTGGCGCGCAGCGCCGCGGCGGCGTCGAGGCGGACCGGGGGATCGCCGGCCTCAGCGCGGCTTGGGCGCGCCACGGTTCGTCTCCTCGACGGCGACTCCCTGTCGCTGTCGCGCGCGCGCCTCGCGCGCGGCCCAGAGAAGGAACAGGAGAACGCCGCAGAGAACCACGATCGACTGCCAGAGGATCGTGTGCGACGTCCCGAACAGCGCGGGCCGGTGCACTCCGACCAGGAAGAGCGAGACGACCCGCACGAGGTTGATGATCTGGATCGCCACGAACCCGAACAGCAGGCCGAGCAGCCGCCGCCTCCACGGGGCGGGGAAGGCGAGCACGGCCGCGCCGAAGAGGAGCGCCGTCTCGACGCCGTTGCAGCCGTTCTCGATCGCGACAGCGAAGCGGCTCGAGCGGATCTCCGTCCCGTTCACCGTCACCTGCTCGCCGAGCACGTTGAGGATCACCGCGGAGACTCGCGCGATGGCGCTCGTGAAGGGAACGATGACGGCGTCGTTGACGGGATGGGAGGCCACGATCGCGTAGAACACGACGAGGAGGACCACGAAGCGGATCAGGAAGAAGGCCGAACGACGATTAGCCGCCCCTCTGGGCGGACTGTTCGCGCCGGCGCCCGTCTTCGCCGGCGTCTTCGGTTCGTCCTTCACCGTCGCGCCCTCTCGACCGGCTCCGCGGAGTCCTGCGCCTCCAGGATCGCGTCGCACAGCCGGCGGAGTCCCGCCGGCAGCGTCAGCAGCAGCTCGCCCTCGGCGTTGAGCACGACCTGCTCCGTCTCCGCCGAGACGAGCAGATCGCCCGCCTCCGAGCGGACCTCGTAGTCCATGACGAAGCGCGCGACAAGCGGAGGCCGCAGCCGCGCCGTCACGCGGACCGTCTGGTCGGCCCGAGCGGGCGCGCGGTAGCGCAGCTCCATGCGCGTGACCGGGACCTTGTAGCCCATGCCGAGCGCGCGCGCCGCGGTGAAGCCGTGGCGCGCGGTCAGGGCCTCGCGCGCCTGCTCGAGGTACAGGACGTAGTGGCCGTGCCAGACGACGCCGTAGGAGTCGCACTCCGCGAAGCGGACCGGGATCTCGAGCGTGAATCCCCTGAGCGGAGGCTGAGGGGGGCGGGCAGGCCCGCCGGGAGACGGCGCCGTCACGACGCCGACTCCAGGACCGCCGCGAGGAAGTTCCCGCCGGCGCCGAAGGAGTCGATCAGCGCGCGCCGCGCCTCGCCCGCCGCGAGCGCCCGGCATGCCGCGACGAGCTGGGCGCCTCCGGCGGCCGCCATCTCGCCGATCGCGTCCTTGACCGCGAGCTCCCGCGGCCGCGACGCCGAGGACCCGAAGACGGCCTCGATCGCGCGGGCCTCGGCCTCGTCCATCGCGACGACGCCGTCGCGCGAGGGGAGCCACAGGTCGATCGACCCGGGCAACGCCCCCGCGTCCGCGAGCGCGCCGCGGATCGCGCGCTCCATCGCGGCGGCGTCGGGCGCGAAGCGGTAGGGCTCCGAGGGCACGCCGGCGGTCGCGATGCCGGCGATCCTCGCGAGCGGAGTCGCCCCGCGCGCGCGGGCCCGGTCCTCGTCCTCCACCAGCAGGACGAACGCGCCCTCGCCCTGCACGATTCCGGAGGCGCGTTTCTCGCCGCGGAGCGCGCCGACGCGGTCGAATCCCATCGCATATGCCGCGTTCCACTCGTCGACCGCGCCCGCGAGCATGGCGCGGGCCCGGCCCGACCGGAGCGCGAGGCAGGAGAAGAGGAGCGCGTTCAGCCCCGAGGGGTCCTTCTGCGTGACGGTGACGTTGGGTCCGTAGATCTTGAGCTCGATCGAGACCTGCGAGGCGGGAGCGTTGGCGACGGTGTTGGGAAAGTGGAACGGCGGCGCGGCTTCGGGAGACTCGGTGAGAAGAACGCGGAGGAACTCGGTCAGAGCGCCGGCGCCCGCGGATCCGGTGCCCATCGCGATGCCGATCTGCTCGGGCGCCTCGCCGATCCGGTAGCCGGCCTCCGCCACGGCCTGCGAGCACGCGATCAGCGCGAACTGGCTGCCGCGGTCGAACCGCCGCGCCTTCATCGCCGGGATCTCGGGCTGCGGCGAGAAGCCGTCGTAGCGCGCGACGTGGGTCGCCTGGAGCCCGCCGCGCTCGTCGTCGCGGAAGGGTCGGATGGCGGTGTCGCCGCGCGCGAGGCGGCGGTAGAACTCCTCCGCGCTGCGGCCCAGCGCGGAGACGGCCCCCGTCCCGGTCACGACGCCGTGGGAGGCCACCTGCACGTCAGGGACGCCCGCCGGCGTACTGCGACAGCACGACCACGGAGCTGTTGCCGCCGAAGGCGAAGGAGTTCGAGAGCGCGACGCGGACGCGGACGTCGCGGGCCTCGTTCGGAACGTAGTCGAGGTCGCACGCCGGGTCCGGGTTCTCGTAGTGGATCGTGGGCGGCACCTTGCCGTCCCGCACCGTCAGCGCGGTCGCGACCGCCTCGATCGCGCCCGAGGCGCAGAGGCAGTGGCCGATCATCGACTTGATCGAGGACACGGGGATCCGCGACGCGCGCTCGCCGAGCGCTTCCTTCAACGCGGCGGTCTCGGCCGAGTCGTTCTGCGGCGTCGCGGTGCCGTGGGCGTTGACGTAGTCGACCTCGGAGGCGTCCACGCCCGCGTCCGCGAGCGCCGCGCGCACCGTGCGTCCGCCCGCGACGCCGGAGGGGTCCGGCGCGGTCATGTGGAACGCGTCGGAGGTGACTCCGTAGCCGCGGAACTCCGCGACGACCGGTGCGCCGCGCCGCCGCGCGCGCTCCTCCTCCTCGAAGACCAGGATCCCGGCGGCCTCGCCGATCGAGAGGCCCTTGCGCTCGCGGTCGAAGGGGCGGCAGGGCTCCGGGTCCACCGAGCGCAGCGAGTTGAAGCCGCCGTAGGTCAGCCGGGCCAGGACGTCCGAGCCGCCGGTGACGATCACGTCGGCGAGGCCCGCCGCGATCGCGTCGAAGGCGTAGCCCATCGCGTTGGCGGAGGAGGAGCAGGCCGTGGTGATCGTCGACTTGATGCCCTCGAGCCCGAACCGCTGCGCGACGCGATCGGTGATCGAGTCGGGCAGGTGGTTCAGGACCTTCGACGGCCGCGCCGGGCGGCCCGCGAGGTACCGCTCGAAGAACGCCTCGGAGTCGATGAGGCCCGAGGTGCCGCCGCCGAGGATCACGCCGATGCGCGTCGGGTCCTCTCGCGCGACGTCGATGCCCGCGCCCGCGAGCGCCTCGCGAGCCGCGGCGACGCCCATCCGGTCGGCGCGGGACATGCGGCGGCGCTCGGCCGGCGTCAGGAAGGAATCCGGGATCTCGGCGACCTGCGCGGCCGTCTGCGTCCGGTACCTCGTCGCGTCGAAGAGGGTGAAGGGGCCGATGCCGCAGGCGCCGGCCAGGAGGTTGTTCCAGAACTCGGCCAGAGAGCCGCCGATCGAAGTCACGGCGCCCAGACCGGTGATGACGACGCGACGCGGCCGCGGCATGTGGAGCGATTCTGACATACCGGCGCGGCCTTCGGGGTCCCCTGGGGGATCGGCTTGACGGCTCGGGGATAATGCGCGCGATGAGTGAAGAGCGCGTCGACTGGCACACCTATTTCATGAACATCGCCCGGCAGGTGGCGACCCGCTCGACCTGTCCGCGCAAGCACGTGGGCGCCGTCATCGTGCGCGACCGCACGATCCTCTCGACCGGCTACAACGGCTCGATCCGCGGACTCCCGCACTGCAGCGACGTCGGGTGTGTCATGGAAGAGGGACACTGCGTCTCGACCGTCCACGCCGAGGCCAATGCGATCATCCAGGCGGCCCGCAACGGCGTCTCGATCGGCGGGGCCGAGCTCTACACGACCGCCAGCCCCTGCTGGCCCTGCTTCAAGCTGGTCGCCAACGCCGGACTCTCGCGCGTCTACTACGGGGAGTTCTACCGGGACGAGCGCTCGATCCAGGTCGCGCGCGAAGCGGGGATCGCGCTCGTGGACCTCTCGGCGGCGAAGACGGCGTAGCTGCCTTCGCGAGGCGCGAGGCGCGAGGCGCGAGGCGCGAGGGTTCGTCCGGGCGCCTCCGGGAACCCGCCGCGAGAAGCGGTGTCCCTTCCCGGCATGCGATACCTCAGAGCGCTCGGCGGCCTCCTCGCGATCGTCCTCCTCGGAATCTTCGTCGCGCGCCAGGTCAATCTCCGGCGCGGCCTGGCGATGACGGCCCCGCCGAAGCTCGCCGCGAAGGACTTGCAGGCCGCCGGCCTGGCCCAGGCGGGTCTCCGAGACGGCGCGGCGCCCGCGGCCGAACGCGTCGTGGTCGCCAAGAGCCCGGCGTGGAATGCGCCGCGGGCGAACTCCCTGTCCACGCTCAGGCTGATCCGCACCGCGGAGATCTCGATCGAGCTGAAGAGCTACGCCGACGGCGCCCGGGCCGCCGAGGCGATCGCGCGCGCGTGCGAGGGCTACGTCGCGGAGGCGAGGTCCTCGGGCGCCTCCGGCGGGCCCGCCGCGGGAACGCTCACGCTCCGCATTCCGGCGGAGCGGTTCGACGACGCGTTCCGCGAGCTCGCGTCGCTCGGGAGGGTGCAGACGCAGCAGGTCCGCACGCAGGACGTGACCAAGGAGTACTTCGACCTCGAGACGCGCCTGCGCGTCGAGCGCGACGCCGAGGCCCGTCTGCGGGAGGTGCTGCGCAACCGCACCGCGAGGCTCTCCGACATCGTCGAGGCCGAGCAGGAGCTGACGCGCGTCGTAGGGGAGATCGAGCAGACGGAGGGGGAGCGCGTGTACTACGACCGGCAGGTCGCGTTCTCCACGATCGCGCTCGAGCTGCACGAGCCGGGCGTCGCGCCGGCCCCGGTCGCCGAGCCGTCGGCGTGGCAGCCGATCCGGACCGCGCTGCACGACTCGCTGTACTTGCTGTCGACGTCGGCGGCCGGGCTGATCTACGCGCTGGCCGCGGGACTGCCGTGGGCGGGCGTGGCGGTGCTGCTCTGGCTCTTCGTTCGCCGGGTGCGCTCGCGACGGGCTCTTCGTCTGGCGGTCTGAGCCCGCGGCGCGTCGCGGTCCGACGGTCTACGGCGCCCCGGCCGGCTCGCCCAGCGCGAGGATCCGCAGGCAATCCTCGAGGTAGCCGCGCGAGCTGGCCGAGAGCTGGAAGAAGCGGCAGCCGAGGCCGGGGTCGGGATTCCGGGCGACGCGGACGACGAGCGCCTCCGCGACGACATTACGCACGCCGTGCTCGACGGGAACGTCGAAGGAGACCTCGAGGCGCGCGCCGATCGGCTGGAGCACCGGCGTCCGGACGAAGAACCCGCCGCGCGAGAGGTCCCGGATCGTCCCCGCGTGCTGGACACCTTCGCGCCAGAACGTGATCGACCACTCGACCGCCGAGCGGGCCTCCTCGCGCGGCATGACCTGGAGGAAGCGGCGGATCGCGCCGAACAGCGCCTCCGGCTCGAGGGGCTCGGGCAGCACGGCGTCCGCGCCGGCGTGCCCCGCCGCGTCGCGCTGCGCGGGCGGCGCGACGAGCACGATCGGCATGCGCGAGAACGCGGGGTCGGCCTTCAGCACGCGGCAGAGGTCCATCCCCGTCATGCCCTTCATCCCGGCGCGGACGACGAGCATCGACGGCTTCTCCCGCCGCACGACGTCGAGCGCCTCCGTGCCGCCATCCGCGGAGAGCGCCTCGCAGCCGGTGCGCTTCAGCACTTCGGCGGCGACGTTTCGGAAGAGGCCGCTGTCGTCGACGAGGAGGATGGAGGGCACGGCGGCGCGCTCAGACGACCCGCGGCCGGATCACGACCTCGCCATGAAGGACGTTGGGCGGCGAGGTCAGCACGAAGAAGAGCGCGCGGACGCAGTCGTCGATCGAGAGCATGCGCGGCCGGTCGAGCGTCGGCTGGTAGCGCTCGAAGAACTCGGTGTCGACGGAGCCGGGACACAGCGCCGTGACGCGGATGTTGGCGGGCTTCAGCTCCGCGGCGAGCGCCCGCGAGAAGCCGACGAGGCCGGACTTCGCCGCGCAGTAGACCGTGCCCTCCGCGAACCCCTCGAGTCCGGCGATCGACGCCACGTTGACGATGTCGGCCGGGGCGCTCTTGAGCAGCGCGTTGAGCGACGCCTGCGTCAGGTAGATCGCCGCGTTCAGGTCGGTCTCCAGCATCTCGCTGATCTCGGACCGTTTGGTCTCGAGCAGCGGCGAGCGGTAGCCGAGGCCGGCGTTGTTGATCAGCACGTCGAGGCGCTTGAAGCGGGCGAGCAGCACGTCCACCAGGTCGTAAAGCGACGGCACGACCCGGACGTCGACGACGTGGTAGGCGGCCTCGCCGCCCGCGTCGGTGATCTCTCGGACGACCTCGCGCAGCTTCTCCTCGCGCCGGGCCGCGAGGAAGACCCTGGCACCGGCCCGGCCCAGCGCCACCGCGAACGCGCGCCCGAGTCCGGACGAGGCGCCCGTCAAGAGCGCGACCTTGCCCTGCAGAGATTGCTCCACCACGGGGAAGAAGGTATCAGACGAATCCCGCGCCGGCTTCCGACTTCCAACTTCCGACTTATCATCCCCCCGCGGATGGACACGCTCTCCCACGGTCTGGCCGGCTCGGTCCTCTCCCGCGCCTTCACCGACCGGCCCGAGGCGCGCGCGGCGTTCTGGGTGGGCGCGATCGCCGCGATGGTGCCGGACCTCGACGTGATCTTCCTGTCCTCGCGGATCGAATACCTGCGTGACCACCGGAGCTGGACGCACTCGTTCATCGTCCTGCCGCTGCTCGCGCTCCTCATCGCGCTCGCCGCCAAGGCCATGCTCCGCCGCGCTCCGCTCTCGACGCTCTGGCTCGTGTCGGCGCTGGGCCTCGCGTCGCACATCGTCTTCGACTGGGTCACCTCGTTCGGCGAGATGTTCTGGACGCCGATCTCGCGACACCGCTATCAGCTCGACTGGGTGTTCATCCTGGATCCGGTCTTCTCGGCGATCGTGGTCGCGTCGCTCGTCCTCGCGCTGATCTTCCGGGCCCGCGCGCGGCGGATCACCGCGGTGGGCTCGCTGCTGCTGCTCCTCTACATCGGCTTCTGCGGGCTCGTGCACGCGCGGGCGGTGGCCGCGTGGAGGGTCGTCGACCCGGCCCCGGCGGGCTCGAAGGTGGCGGCCATGCCGCAGTTCCTCTCGCCCTTCCGCTGGCTCGGGCTGACGGACCGCGGCGACGCGATCGACGTCGCGTTCTTCGACGTGGGACCGTTCGCGAAGGGCGTGACCGATCCGCAGCCGCCCCGGCGCTGGTCCGAGGTTCTGCGGAGCCTCTCCGACTTCTACCCGCCGCCGGCGCGCGCGAAGATCCGCCGCTACGAGAAGCCGCCGCCGTCGCCGGCGCTCGCCGCCGCGCGCGGGCTCCCGGACTGGAAGATCTACCTCGCATTCGCGCGCTTTCCCCTGGAGACGGTGGACGCCGAGCCCAACGGCGACACGTCCGTGTACGTCCAGGACCTTCGGTTCCTGCCGTGGTTCGCGGGGCCGTGGGAGCGCGACACCGACGAGGGCGGCTTCCGCCGGCAGCCGTTCGTCTATCGGGTGCGCTTCGACCCGAGCCTACGCGTTCTCGAGCGGGGGTTCGTCCGGACGGGGCGGCGGGGCTGACGCCGCGGCATACGAATATTCCGGCGGCGGCGTCCGCGTCAGCGCCTCCGAGACGCCGGCGTAGTAGCCGATCTTGATCAACAGCCGGATGAATACGAACACCTGCTGCGAGAGGATCAGCGGGACCAGCGCGAAGCGCGCCTCGCCGCCGGCCGACGGATCGAGGATCAGCCAGACCACGTAGAGGCCGGCCGTCACGAGCGCATAGACGCCCAGGATCCCGAAGAGACGCAGCGGCCGGCCGAGCGCGCCGCCGATCCCGAAGAGGAAGCGGGAGACCGGCGGCAGGTCGGGCCGGGCCACCCAGACGACGCGCACGGAGTCGGCCAGCAGCTTGATGACGGCCAGGGCGAGCACGAGCGCGAGGAGGCGGATCCCGGTGACGGCGAGCGCCATCGGCTCGGTCGGCAGCGCGTGGGCGCGCGCGCTCATCTCCTCGCCGGACCGCTGGTAGATCCATTCGTAGGCCGCGAACGCGCTGCCGAAGGCCGCGAAGGTGAAGACGAGGAACGCGGGCATGCGCCGCATGCCCTCGCGGCCGAACGTGACGAGCGAGCTCGACTCCTCGCGCAGCGTGCCGAGCATGCCGCCGAGCGCGAACGCGTGGAGCACCGTCGCGAGGAGCGCCAGGGAGAAGGCCACGGCGCCGATGCCGCGCAGATTCGGCAGCTCCGACCACTTGATGCCCTCGGGGCTCAGCAGGCCGGTGGCGAGCTCGGGGAAGTTGCCGAGGAGGTCGGGGTGCGTGCGTCGCACCGTCTCCCACCAGCCGTAGTCGGGGTTCGCGACCATCTTGTCGGCCGCGGGCGAGCGGTCGAGCATCGCGTGCAGCGAGTTGCTGATGGGGAGGATCAGGACGGCCGCCATCATCAGCTGCATGAGCCACAGCGCCAGGGCCAGGTAGGGCTTCGAGAGCGAGAGCTTCATCCCGCGCGCGAAGCAGGCCAGCGCCTTCGGGCCGCCGTCTCTCTTCACTTCCTCACCAGGACACCGTCAGGAAGTCGATCATGTTCTGGACCCAGAAGACCGCGCGCGCGGACCACCGCGTCGCGGCGCGCGGATCGGCCTCGGGCCGCCGCCCGTTGTTGGTCCGGTCCGTGTCGAGCAGGATCTTCTCGTCGGGGTCGACGAGCGCCTCGATGAGGCGCGGCCCGCCCGACACGCGGAAGCGCGTCCAGCGCGCCTCGCCGTCCCAGCTCACGCGGTGGACGTGCCCGCCGTCGAAGCGCAGCAGCACGTCGACCGGCAGCGCGACGTCGCCGCGGCGAACGACGGTCACGACGCTGTCCCAGCCCTTCGGATGCGCCTTGTCGGCCGGAGGGCCCGCGACGAGTTGGCCGTCCTTCTCGAACAGGCCGCGAGGCGGCCGGGCGGGCACGCACGTGGCCTCGTCGACGGCGTAGTCGACGACGCCGGAGGAGAAGATCGTCCGGTCGAAGAACCAGCCCCAGTCCTTCCCGGTCGCGTCGCGGACGGCGTCGATGAAGTCCTTCGTGGTCGGATGCCGGTAGCGCCAGCGGTCGGCGTAGAGCCGCAGCGCGTGGTCCATCGTCGGGGTGCCGATCATCCGCTCGAGGGTGGCGAGAGTGAGCGCGGTCTTCGAGTAGACCAGGGCGCCGTAGGACTTCCGGTTGCGGAACTTCCAGGCGTACGACGCGAGCGGGTCCCAGTCCGCCGTCTCGAAGTAGCGGCGGTTGGAGTCGAGAGGGTAGTGGATGTCGATCCCGAGCGGGAAGTGCAGGCCGAAGACGTCGAGCTCGACGTGGTTGGGGCCGTACGCCGCCTGGAGGACCCGGTCGGTCATGTAGGTGTTGAAGCCCTCGTCCAGCCACGCCTCCTCGAACTCGTTCGAGGCGAGCAGTCCGTAGAAGAACTGGTGTCCGGCCTCGTGGATCGTGACGGACTCGGGCCGGTGGACCGCGCGAGGCGCGCTCCACGACGTCCCCCCGGTGATCAGCGTGGGGTACTCCATGCCTCCCGCGGCGCGCCCACCCCACGGCGGGTCGACGATCGTCAGCGTGGGATACGGGTACGGGCCGAGGACCTTGCCGTAGCCCGACAGGGACGCCTTCGCCGCCTTGATGTAGCGCTCGGCCTGCGACCGGTGCTCCGGCTGGAGCAGGAGGATCAGCTGGACGTCGCCGATCCCCGCCTCGCGGAACGTGTCCTCGACGACCATGTAGTTCGGGTCCGCCGTCCACGCGAAGTCGTGCACGCCGTCCTGCTGGAAACGGTAGAGCACGCGGTCGCCGGAGGTCTCACGCTCGTCGGTGCGGCGCCCGGTCGCGCCGACCTTGCCCTTGAAACGGCGAGGGACGTCGATCGAGACGTCGTAGCGGCCGAAGTCCGAGAAGAATTCGCTCGTCGCGTGGAACTGGTGGCAGTTCCAGCCCGACTCCTGCAGCACGCCGATCTTCGGGAACCACTGGACGACCATGAAGAAGTCGTCCTTGTATCCGGTGCGGACCGCGACACGGGGCAGCCGCGAGAGGAAGTCGATGGCGATCGAGATCGTCTCGCCGGGGGCGACCGGTTTCCCGAGGATGACCTCGGCGACGGTGCGGTCGTCGGCGTTGCCGTCGTCCGGGGCGATGTAGCGGAGCGCGGGCAGCAGGTCCGCGCCGTCGTTGGCCGTCATGCGGCGGATCTCGACCGAGCCCCAGGAGTCGGGGATGTGTCCGTCGCGCCCGACGCCGCCCGACTCCCGCCAGAAGGTCGACAGCGTGTTGCGGAACGCATTCAGGTAGAGGTGGAAGCGCAGCGTCGGGGCGGGGCGCGAGGTCGTGTTCTTCCAGGTCAGGACCTCCGTGCCCTCGACGGTCTTCGCGTCCGCGTCGAGCTTGCAGGTGATCTGGTACGACGCGACCGCGGGCGGCGGAAAGTCGACGGCACGCGCGGGCGACGCGGGCGAAAAGAAGCCGAGCGCGAGTCCGAGCAGGCCGACGGCCCCGGCCCGCGCTTTGGCAGACATTGGCGTGAAATGTAGCATGCGGCGGTGGCGAAGAAGGGCGCTCCCTCGGCAACACGTTCGGCGGCGTCGGCGCCGCCGGAATCGGCTCCGGCGTCCGAGTCCGTGCGGCGGCGCGCCGAGGAGCTCGCCGAGGAGCTCCGGCGGCACGAGCGCCTCTACCACGTCGAGAACAAGCCGGAAATCACCGACGCGGAGTACGACCGTCTCCTGCGCGAGCTCGCCGCGATCGAGACGGAGCACCCCGAGCTCGCGCGTCCGGACTCGCCGACGCGCCGCGTGGGCGGAGAGGCGGCCGAGGGATTCGAGCCCGTGGTGCACTCCCGCCCGATGCTCTCGCTCGAGAACGCCTACGACTGGGAGGAGGCCGAGGCCTGGAGGGCGCGGGCCGCGCGCGCCCTGGGAGGGGAGCCTTCCGGCTTCGTCGCGGAGCTCAAGATCGACGGCCTCTCGATCGCGCTGCGGTACGAGAACGGCGTTCTCGCCTGCGGCGCGACCCGCGGCGACGGGATCCGCGGCGAGGACGTCACCGACAACGTGCGGACGATCCGCACGATCCCGCTGAAGATCGAAGAGGCGAAGCCGCTCGAGGTCCGCGGCGAGGTGTACTACTCGAAGCGCGCGTTCGAGCGGGTCAACGCGGAGCGCGAGTCGGAGGGCGAGCCGCTCTTCGCGAATCCGCGCAACGCCGCGGCCGGCACCCTTCGGATGCTGGACTCGCGCGTCACGGCCCGGCGGCGGCTGGACGCGTTCCTCTACGCGGTGGCCCAGGCGACGCCGATGCCGTCGAGCCAGTCCGGGGCGCTCGAGCGGCTCCGCACGCTGGGCTTCCCGGTCAACGCCCACTGGCGGCGGTGCGAGACCTTCGAGGAGGTCCGCGCGTTCGTCGAGGAGTGGCGCGAGAAGCGCCACACGCTCGCGTTCGAGACCGACGGCGTGGTCATCAAGATCGACTCGCGCGCCGTCCAGGAGGACCTGGGCGCGACGGCGAAGTCGCCTCGCTGGGCGCTCGCGTTCAAGTACCCGGCGGAGGAGGCGGTGACGGTGGTCCGCGAGATCGGCGTCCAGGTCGGGCGCACGGGAACGCTGACGCCGGTGGCGCAATTCGACCCCGTGCAGCTCGCGGGCACGACCGTGCGCCGCGCCACCCTCCACAACTACGAGGACCTCTCGCGCAAGGACGTCCGCGTCGGCGACACGGTCGTCGTCGAGAAGGGCGGGGACGTCATCCCCAAGGTCGTGCGGGTCCTGCTCGAGAAGCGGCCGCCGGACGCCGAGCGCTACGCCATGCCTTCGCGGTGCCCGGTCTGCGGCGACCCCGTGGTCCGCGAGGAGGGCGAGGTCGCGACGCGCTGCGTCAACCCGGCCTGCCCGGCGGTCGTGCGCGAGGCGCTGCGGCACTTCTGCGCGCGCCGGGCCATGCAGATCGAGGGGCTCGGCGAGAAGCTGATCGACCAGCTGGTCACGGTGGGGCTGCTCTCGGACGTGGCCTCGATCTACGCCCTGAAGGGGTCCGACCTGGTGGAGCTCGAGCGCTGGGGCGAGAAATCCGTGGCGAACCTCATGGCGGAGATCGAGAAGAGCAAGAGCAACGAGCTGTCGCGCCTGCTCTTCGCGCTGGGCATTCGCCACGTGGGAGAGAAGGCGGCGCGGACCCTCGCGGCGCACTTCGGCACGCTCGACGCCCTCGCGGCGGCGAGCCCTGAGGAGCTCGAGGCCGTCGAGGAGGTCGGCCCGAACACGGCGGCCGCGATCCAGGAGTACTTCTCCCATCCGCGCCAGCGGGAGCTGATCGAGGCGCTCCGGAGCCACGGGCTGCGCTTCGAGGAGTCCCGCCGGGCCGTGTCCGCAACCGGACCGCTCGCGGGCAGGAGCGTCGTGATCACCGGGACCCTGCCGGGAATCTCGCGCGAGGAGGCCGCAGAGAGGCTCGCGGCGGCGGGGGCGCGCGTCTCAGGCTCGATTTCCAAGAAGACGGACTACCTCGTCGTGGGAGAATCGGCGGGATCGAAGCTCGAGAAGGCGCGGTCCCTGGGGGTCCCCACGCTCACGTGGCCGCAGATGCTGCGGGTTCTCGAAGAGGAGTGAGAGACGCATGATCACGAAGGTCATCCTGTTCTGCCCGATGCTCGACTTCAAGAACAAGCCCGCGCTCCTGATGACCATCTCGCCGAACGGCTACTACGAGTGCCGCGTGGACCTGGCGGCCGGGAATCACACCGTCTACCTGCCGATCTCGGCGACCGCGGTGGTCTTCCAGGAGGCCAACGTCACGGGCGCGCCGCCTCCCGACGTCGAGCGCTACGGCTAGACGCGACGCGGCCCCGATCTCTCCACGCCGCTAGGCGATCGCCGGCCGGATGCCCAGCCCCGTCCCGAGCCCCTTGAGCTTCCAGGCGAGCATCACGAGCAGGATTCCCCAGGCGATCGCGAGCGAGCCGATCAGCCAGGTCACCGAGAGCGCCCCCGCCCCGGGGTAGAGGAGCAGCAGGACTCCGAGCAGCGCGGTGAGGACTCCCGACAGGATCCACAGCCACTCGCCCTGGACCTCCTTGCGCAGGCGGATCGCCGCCGAGACCTGCAGGATGCCCGCGACGATCGCCCAGAAGGCGAAGACCCAGATGAGCGTGATCGCGGTGATTCCGGGCCAGATGAACGTGACGATGCCGGCCCCGATCCCGAGGAGCCCGAGGACGACGAGCGATCCCCACTTGCCGCGGATGCCCGCGAGGACTTCGAAGATGCCGTCGGTCAGCGCGTAGGCGCCCCAGATCAGGACGAGGATGGCGAGGGTTTCGTTGGGCCACATCCAGGCCATCAGGCCGAAGAGGATCGCCAGTACGCCGCGGAGCATCAGCACCCACCAGTGCTGAGAGAGCGCCCGAACCGCCGAAAAGTCAGCCATGGCAGGGACTCCTTTCAGCGCCGCGGAAGTTCGCTTCGCGAACCGCGGCGATTGGGCCCGGGGCTCACTTTTTCTTGCCGCGCGCGGACTTCGCGGAGCGTTCCGACTTGCTCGAGCGCTTGATGTCCATGCCGTGCGCGCGCTTGTAGGTCTGGATGTCCTTGAAGCGGCCCTTCGAGTCTCGGACGGCGTAGAGCTTGGTTCCCGCGACGCTGCGGTGAGTGGTGCGCTTGGCCACGGAGGCCTCCTTTCCGAATCTCCCGAGAGTCTATGCGAAGCCCGGGAAGAGCGGCAGCAGGCCGGAGAGCTCGCGGACCCGGAGCACGCCGTCCGGCGCGGGGCCGTCGCCGATGAGGATCGGGTGGAGGCCGGCGCGCCGCGCGCCCTCGACGTCGATCTCGTAGATGTCGCCGACGTAGGCGCACGCCGAGGGGTCGAGGCCGAGCCGCCCGGTCGCCGCGTGGAAGATCCGGGGGTCGGGCTTCTCGAGGCCCACCTCCGCCGAGTCGACCACGAACTCGAGCCACGGGATCACCCCGGCGTCCTGCAGCAGGCCGCGGACGCGGCCGTCCGCGTTCGACACGACGGCCATCCGGTAGCGCCGCGCCGCCAGCGCCGCGAGCGTCTCCGCGGCGCCCTCGCCCGCCCGCGACCAGAGGTTCGCCCGGCGATGCTCGGCGGCCACGCGGGCGCCCGCCTCGCCGCGCGCCTTCGCCTCGGCGAGGCCGAGGCGCGAGAGCATGTGGTCGAAGTAGAAGACGACGCGCTCCGCGTCCTTCGAGTCCCTGCGCTCGAGCATGAACGCGCGCACGGCGGCGACCGCGGCGGATTCGGCCTCGCGGAAGCGCTCCGCCTCGAAGGGCACGCCCGCCGCGCCGCAGACGCGCTCGCCGTCGATGTGGATGAGCGTGCCTCCCGCGTCGAAGATCACGGCGCGGATGCCCGCGGGGAGCGGCGCGTCAGCCACGGGGCCTCACGTCAGCCCCCCGCGGACAGCTCTTTCCGAATCAGCGCCTCGAGCTCGTTCGCGATCGCGTCGACCTCGCCGGCGTCGAGGCCCTCGACCAGGATCCGCAGGAGCGGCTCGGTTCCGGAGTAGCGGAGGAAGACGCGGCCGCGCGCCTCGAGCGCCTGTTCGGCGCGGGTCAGGGCCTTGCGGATCTCCGGCGCGTCGTCGATGGGGACGCGGCGCGCCACGCGGACGTTGCGCAGGGTCTGCGGGACCTTCTCGAGCGTGGCGAGCTCGGACAGGCGGCCGCCGTTGCCGTGGACGATCCCGGAGAGGACGAGCGCGGTCAGGATCCCGTCGCCGGCCGGCGAGAGGGGAGCGAGCAGGATGTGCCCGGAGGTCTCGCCGCCGAGGACCGCCCCGGTCTCGTCCATGAGCCGCGCGACGTGGCGGTCGCCGACGGCGGCCCGGCGGAACGCGATGCCGTCGCGCGCGAGCGCCCGCTCGAGGCCGAAGTTCGACATCACGGTGCCGACGACGCCGCCCTCCGAGAGGAGCCCCCGGCGTTTCCAGTCGCGCGCGATGATCCAGAGGGCGTCGTCGCCGTCGAGCACGCGTCCGGTCTCGTCGGCGAAGATCGCGCGGTCGGCATCGCCGTCGAACGCGACGCCCAGGGCGGCGCCGCTCTCCCGCATCCGAGAGGCCATCGCCTGCGGATGGAGCGCGCCGCAGCCGTCGTTGATGTTGCGGCCGTCCGGCGCGTCGTGGATCGCCGTCACGTGCGCGCCGGCCCGGTGGAACGCGCGCGGCCCGATCTGGAACGCGGCCCCGTTCCCGACGTCCATGAGCACCGGCAGGCCGTCGAGGTCGGCCGGGACGCTGCCCTTGAGCCGCGACACGTACGTGGCCGTCAGCCCGGGATCGGGGTCCGGCGGGGGAGGAGTCGTGACGGGTTCGTGCTGTCCTCGACCCTCCACGATCTTCTTCTCGAGGTACTCCTCCTCCTCGTCGGGCCACTTGCGGCCGTCGGCGCCGAAGATCTTGATGCCGTTGTCCTCGTACGGGTTGTGCGACGCGGAGACCGCGATGCCCGCGGCGGCGCCGAGCTCGAGGACGAGCTCCGCGATGCCGGGCGTCGTGATGATCCCGGCCGGCGCGACGCCGCACCCGCCCTCGCGCAGTCCCGCGGCCAGGTCCGCGACGATGCGCGGCGTGCTCTCCCGCGTGTCCCCGCCCAGGACGACGCGCCGGCGGGCCCCGCGCTCGGAGAGCCGGCGCGCGAGCTCCCGGCCGAGGAGGCGCACGGAGATCGAGTCGAGCGGGAACTCCCCGGCGCGTCCGCGGATGCCGTCCGTCCCGAAGAGCTTCATGGCTTCTCCCGGTGGGCGGGCCGCGGCTTCGCGGTCGGCACCGGCGTGGGAGACGGGCGGAGGCGGACGCGGACGGTGACGAGCTGTCCCTCGCGCACGCGCACGCCGGCGGGCTGCGAGGCCACGGTCGTGGGCGCCGCGAACGACGCGTCGCGTCCGTCGACCGAGACGGGCTCGGTGCGCAGCGACGTCAGCCGCGCGAGCGTGCGCGCGGGCCCCTGGACGCGGCCGCTGCGCGGCTCGGCCACGATCTCCTCGATCTGGGAGCCGTTGGCGGGCGTGCCGGTGACCTCGGGGACGATGGGCAGGACCTTGTCGGCCACCGCGTCGAGCGACAGGCGGATCTCGGGCGGCGCGATCGCGATGACCTCGACGCCGCGCGGCACGTTGATGTCCTCGGGAGCGAGCGGGTAGCGCTTCTCGCCCTGCGTGGCTCCGAGCAGGTCGACGACGGCCTCGAGCTTGGCCGGCTCGAGCTGCCGCAGCGCCGTGAAGGAGCCTCGCAGCCGGACGTCGACGCCGTCGGGCACGGGCGAGACGATGATCGTCCCGGTCGGGATGTTCACGATCGAGAGCGGGATGCGGTAGCTCCTCTCCGAGATGCGCTCGCGCTGTTCACCGGTGAGCAGATACCACGTGACGCACGCGATGGCGAGCGCCAGGAGCTTCGTGCCCGGGTTGCGGAGGAACAGGGTGGAGATCTTCATGTGATCCTCGTCACCCTATTGCCCCGCGAACTCGCGCAGGAGCAGATCGCGGAGCGATTTCGCGTCCAGATCCTCCTGCAGCGATCCGCCCCGCGCGAGCGAGATCGTGCCGCGCTCCTCCGAGACGAGGATCGCGAGCGCGTCGGTCTCCTCGGTGATGCCGATGGCGGCGCGGTGCCGCGTCCCGAACCGCTTGGGGAGTCCCTCCTTCAGGGAGAGCGGCAGGAAGCTGGCCGCCGCCGCGATCCGGTCCCCCGAGACGATGACCGCGCCGTCGTGGAGCGGCGTTCCGGTCGCGAAGAGGGTGACCAGGAGCTCGTACGAGACCACGGAGTCGATCGGCGAGCCGTTCTCGATGTAGGTCTTGAGCCCCTCCCGCCGCTCGAGCACGATCAGGGCCCCGACGCGCCGCGCCGACAGGGACGTCACGGCGAGGACCATCTCGGAGATCGTCTCCTCCGCGTGGTACCCCGAGAAGAGCGCGAAGAAGGGCGTTCTGCCGAACGTCGCGAGCGCCCGTCGCAGCTCGTGCGAGAAGAGCACGATGATCGCGAACGGGAAGTAGAAGATGAGGGCCTTCAGGATCGTCGAGAGCGCGATCAGGCGCAGGAAGCTCGCGGCCCCGTAGACGATCAGGATCGCGAAGAGGCCCAGGACCATCTGCACCGCGCGAGTGCCGCGGATCAGCCGCAGCAACCCGTAGGTGATCGCCGCGACGATCAGGATGTCCAGCGCGTCGCGCCAGCCGAAGTTGAGGTGGATCAGCCCGCGGATCCGGGACGCGAGGTCCTGGATCACCGGGCCGGCGCCTTCGCGGGGCCCCGCTCGCCTGCCGGGGCCGGGGCATGGGCGATCGCCCGGAGCATGCCGAGGAACCGTACGGATTCCGGGACGTCGTGCACGCGAAGGATTGCGGCGCCTCCCGCGGCGGCCGCCGCGAGGGCCGCGAGGGAGCCGGGGAGGCGGTCCGCGACCGTCGACGCAGAGCCCTCGGGGATCCCCGAGAAGCGGCGGACGAAGGCCTTCCGGGAGGCCCCGACGCACAGCGGCAGGCCGAGCGATCGGAGGGCGGGGAGGTGTCGGAGCAGGGTGACGTTGCCCTCGAGGGTCTTGCCGAAGCCGAGCCCCGGGTCGACGGCGATCGCCTCCCGCGGCACGCCGGCGGTCTCGGCCCGGTCCGCGGACTCCGCCAGGGACGCCGCGACGTCGGCCACGAGATGGTCGTAGCGCAGGTCGTCCTGCATGCGGCGCGGGTCCGTGCCCCTCATGTGCATGAGGATAGCTCCAGCCCCGAGCTCGGCGATCGTGCCGAGGAGGGCGGGATCGTAGCGTCCGCCCGTGACGTCGTTGACGAGGTCCGCCCCGGCCCCGAGCGCCTCGCGCGCGACGGCGGACTTTCGGGTGTCGATCGAGATGGGCGCGTCCGACCGCGCGCGGATCCCCGCCACGACGGGGAGCACGCGGGCGCACTCCTCGTCGACCGAGACCTCCTCGGCGTCGCCGTAGAGCGGCGGCCGCGTCGACTCGCCGCCGACGTCCACGATCCCGGCGCCCTCGCCGAACATCGCGAGCGCACGCTCGACGGCGCGCCCGGCGTCGAGGTGGACCCCGCCGTCCGAGAAGGAATCCGGCGTCACGTTGACGACGCCCATGACGACCGGGCCCGCCGAGAGCACGAGCGCGCGGCCGTGCGCCAGGCGCAGTCCGCCCGGTTTCGCCGCGAAGCGCACGAAGGCCGCCTGCGCGCGCTCACGCAGGCTCGCGGGCATCGCCTTGAGGGTCTCGGCGCGGCGAGCTCGCGACACGACGACCGGCGGCGACGAGGATCCCGCGAAGCGGACGACGTCCACCGGGAAGTCGGAGGCGGGGTAGCTCGCCAGGCGCAGCGCGTCCCAGGACGCGATCTCGCGCAGCGCCTCCGCGTCCGCGGCCGGCAGGATCAGGTCGGCGGAGGCGGCCATGGCGGGAGTCTATGGGATCTCCCTTCGTCGAACGGGATGCCCGTTCGACCGGCCCGTCGGCGGGTCGGCCGACGGGGCCGCGGCGATCGCGCCGCTCTCGCGTAGAACCGCCGTGGAGGTGACGTCATGAGGTGGATCGTCCCGGCCGCCATCGCAATGCTGTCGTTCGCGCCCGCACCGGCTTCGGCGGCCTCTCCGCCCGGGAGCACGGCGCGTCCCCCGAGCCCCGCCGGGAAATCGGAGCAGCGTCTGACGGAGCTCGTCGCCGCGGTCCGCTCGGCCGACTACCGCGGCGACCGTGCCGCGCTCGCGAAACTGGACGAGGAGCTCGGCGCTCTCGACGCCGGGCGCCTCAACGACTATCGGGACTACTGGAGGGGCTTCGCGCTCTGGCGGCGCGTCCTGAACGGCTTCAACGAGAAGCCGGCGCCGGACGATCTCGCCGCGGACGCCGAGAAGGCCATCTCGCGCTTCAAGGCCGCGCTCGCCGTCCATCCCGACTGGATCGAGGCGCAGCTCGCGATGGTCGGACTCTGGGGCAACCAGATCTACCTCGCGGGCAAGGACGCCGACAAGCGCAAGGCGATCCTGGCGGAGGCGGGGCCGACGTTCAAGTTCGTCATGGCCAACGCCGGCGACAACCCGCGGGCGCTCTGGATTCGCGGAGGGATGGAGGGCTGGGCGCCGCCGCCGACCGGGGGAGACCTCGGCAAGGCCGCCGCGACGCTACGATACGGGGTCGAGTGCGCCTGGCGCGAGGCGGCCGCGCATCCGAATCCGCCGGGCTGGTTTCCCACGTGGGGAGGTCCCGAGAACCTGATGAACCTGGCCTACATCTACTCGAATGCGAAGACGCCCGACCGCGCGACGGCGCTCGCCTATGCGCAGGGGGCGGTCACCGCGGTGCCGGAGTGGCACTTCGTGCGGGACATCCTGATCCCGCGGATCGAGGCCCTGCCGGCCGGTCCCGCCCCGGAGGCCCCGCCACCGCCGCCGACGCCGACGCCGGCGCCCTGAACCGGTGAGGACGCTTGAAACGCGACGCCCGAAACTCGAAACTCGGGCCGTGAACGCTTCGACGCCAACGCCTCCGGGCACGCCTCCGCCGCCGCGGACTCCGCTCGCCGCCTACGCGGCGGGCTGGGGCGTGCTCGCCACGGTCTACACCGCCCTCTACGCGGCGAACGGGGTCGCGCTCGGGATGTCCGTGCGCAGCGCGCTCGCGATGGTCCTCCCGTGCGCGCTCATCGGGCTCCTGTCGCTGCGGGTGGCGCGGCGCTGGCCGTGGCCGGCCGGCGGGCGGTGGCGGCTCATCGCGCGCGTCGCGCCGACGCTCCTCGGGCTCGCCGTCGCGTCGACCGCGGGATGGCTCGTGCTCATCGGCCTCGACGGCCGGCTCGTGACCGGGACGACGCGCTGGCCGCCGGCGACGATCATCGTCTGGCAGACGGTGATCAATTCGCTCATCCACCTCGCCCTGATCGGCATCGGCTACGCCTGGCAGATCGGCGAGGCGCTGCGTGACGCGCGCGAGCGCGCCGCGCGCGCCGACGTCCTGCGAGCCCGCGCCGAGCTCGAGCTGCTACGCTCGCAGCTCCATCCCCACTTCGTGCTGAACGTCCTGCACGCGCTCCTGGGCCTCGTGCGGCGCGACCCCGGTCTCGCCGAGAAGGCGCTCGAGCGCCTGGGCGAGCTGCTGCGGTTCGGCCAGTGGGTCCAGCAGACCGGCAGCGACTGGGTGCCGCTGTCCCGCGAGTGGGACTTCGTCCGCAGCTACCTCGAGCTCGAGCGCATGCGCCTCGGCCCGCGGCTCACCGTCGAGGTCGAGGCCGACGAGTCGGCGCTCGGCGTGTCGGTCCCGCCCTTCGCGCTCCAGCCGCTGGTGGAGAACGCGATCCTCCACGGCGTCGCGCCCCGCGCGGGCGGCGGGCGCGTCGAGGTGTCGGCGCGGCGGGCGGAGGGGCGAGTCTGCCTCGCCGTGCGCGACGACGGCCCCGGCACCTCGGAGGAGGAGATCGCGGCGAGCCCGCGGATGGGCCTGCGGCTCCTCGAGGAGCGGCTCGCGGCGCTCTACGGCGGACGCGCCCGTCTCGCCTACGAGACCCCGGCGGGCGGAGGGTTCCGAGTCCGGCTCGACCTGCCGGACGACGGCGCCGAGGTCGCGTGAACCCTCCCCGCATCCGTTCCCTGATCGCGGAGGACGAGTCTCCCGCGCGCGAGAGCCTGCGGGAGTACCTCGCCGAGATCCCCGGAATCGAGGTGGTCGCCGAGGCCATCGACGGGCAATCGGCGCTGGCGCTCGCGGATGAGAAGCGCCCGGACCTGCTCTTCCTGGACGTGCGCCTGCCGGAGCTCTCGGGTCTCGAGGTCGCGCGCCGCATCCGCCACCCGGCCGAGATCGTGTTCACGACGGCCTACGACCGCTTCGCCGTGGCGGCGTTCGAGCTGGGCGCGCTCGACTATCTCGTCAAGCCCTTCGGACGCGAGCGCCTCGCCGCCGCCGTCGCCCGGGTGCGCGCCCGAATGCGCAACGGCTCCGAGGCCTCGCCCGGCGAGCGCGCGGCGAGCCCCGCCGCGGGAGAGCGCGCGGCGGCCTGGATCGCCGCCGGGGAGCGCGCCCGGGACTCGCTGGCGCCGGGATCGCTGGCGCGGCTCTTCGCCCGCCACGGCGACCGCATCGTGCCGATCGCGGTCGGCGGCATCCGGCGGATCCAGGCCCAGGGCGACTACGCCGAGGTGCACGCCGCGGAGGGCGTCTACCTGATCCACGTCACGCTGGCGGAGCTCGTTGCGCGCCTCGACCCGGCCCGGTTTCGCCAGGTGCACCGCTCCCACATCGTGAACCTCGACGCGGTCGCGCACATGAAGGCCTACGACGACCGCCGCCTGGCGATCACGCTGCACGACGGCAGCGTCGTCGTCGCGAGCCGGGCCGCCTCGGAGGAGCTCCGCCGCCAAGCGCGTTGACGCGCTTCAACCCGAGCCCGCTGACGCGCTTTTACTCGAGCCCGCTGAGCGGCGATCCGCGGGTCCGCGGGGACTACATCGGTGCGTCGGCCGTCGGCCCGTAGATCGAGGGGAGCGGAACGTCGAGGAGCCGCAGGTAGACCGACAGCTGGCCGCGGTGGTGGATGAGGTGGCTCAGGAGGACGCTGCGCAGGAGCGAATTTCGTGGGCCGTGGAAGAAGACCTCGCCGTTCGGCTTCAGCACGGCGAAGTCCTTCGGCATCGCGTCGTCCGGAATCCCGGCGAGGGCGGCACGACCCGCCTTCGCGTTCTCGTCGAAGCGTGCGAGGAGGTCCCCCGTGCTCGCGTGGACCGGCGCCTTCTCGCTGCCGACGGTGAAGCCGTCCTTCTGCAGCCGCATTCCCCAGCGGGGGAGCTCCGCGACGTGCGTGGCGAGCTCGAGCAGGCTCCGCGACTTCGCGTGCGGCTTCCAGGCGAAACGGTCGGCGGGAACGCGCTCGAGGAGCCGCCGGGTCGACGGCATCTCGAAGTCGTAATCGGGGAGGAAAGTTTCGGCGATCGACATGGTTTTTCCTCTCAGCTGCAGTTCACAGGTGGAGGGTCGTCATGCGACTTTCCCTCCCATTTACACGGTCCGCGAAGCGGACCGCTAGAGGTCCGAGCCCATTCCCCACCCTGAGTACGCCTTCCCCGGCTAAGCCGGTTCGGGGACCAGAGGCCCGACCGTCCCGTCGGCGACCTCCGCGGGCGTCCCCGGCATGATCGGAGGCTTGGGCGGCCCGCTCTTGCGCAGCTTCGAGATGTCCGTGCCGGATTCCTCGGCGATGATCTGGAGCACCTCGTCGCCGTCGAGGACTTCCTTCTCGAGCAGCGTGCGGGCGATCCGGTGCATCGCCTTCTGGTTGTCCTCGATGATCTTCTTCGCCCGGTCGTAGGCGGTCGTGACGATGCGCTTGACCTCGGCATCGATCTGGTTGGCGGTGCCCTCCGAGTAGTCCTGCGTGCGCCCGAAGTCGCGGCCCAGGAAGATCTCCTGCTCGGGCCGGCCGAAGGTCAGCGGGCCCATCTCGCTCATGCCCCACTCGCAGACCATCTTGCGCGCCATGTCGGTCGCGCGCTCGATGTCGTTGCCGGCGCCCGTGGTCATGTGGCCCAGGAACTTCTCCTCGGCGATGCGGCCGCCCATCATCACGGTCACCATCGCCTCGAGGTACTCCTTGGTGTGCGAGTACTTGTCCTCGGTCGGCAGCTGCATGGTGACGCCCAGGGCGCGGCCGCGCGGAATGATCGTGACCTTGTGGACGGGATCCGCGTCCGGCAGCATCGCGGCCACGAGCGCGTGTCCGCCCTCGTGGTACGCCGTGTTGCGCTTCTCCTCCTCGGTCATGATCATCGACTTGCGCTCGGGGCCCATCATGACCTTGTCCTTGGCGTACTCGAAGTCGATCATCTCGACTTTCTTCTTGTTGAAGCGGGCGGCGTTCAGCGCGGCCTCGTTGACCAGGTTGGCCAGGTCGGCGCCCGAGAAGCCCGGCGTTCCGCGTGCGATGACGGAGAGGTCCACGTTCTCCGCGAGCGGCGTGTTGCGGGTGTGGACCTTGAGGATCTGCTCGCGGCCGCGCAGGTCGGGGCGGTCCACGACGACGCGCCGGTCGAAGCGGCCGGGCCGCAGGAGCGCGGGGTCCAGCACGTCCGGCCGGTTGGTCGCGGCGACGAGAATCACGCCCTCGTTGGTGTCGAAGCCGTCCATCTCGACGAGCAGCGCGTTGAGGGTCTGCTCGCGCTCGTCGTGTCCGCCGCCGAGGCCCGCCCCGCGGTGGCGGCCGACCGCGTCGATCTCGTCGATGAAGATGATGCAGGGGGCATTCTTCTTGCCCTGCTCGAAGAGATCGCGGACGCGCGACGCGCCGACGCCCACGAACATCTCGACGAAGTCGGAGCCCGAGATCGTGAAGAACGGCACGTTGGCCTCGCCGGCGACCGCGCGCGCCAGGAGGGTCTTGCCCGTGCCGGGCGAGCCGATCAGCAGGACGCCCTTCGGAATCTTGCCGCCGAGCTTCTGGAACTTCTGGGGGTCCTTGAGGAACTCGATGATCTCCTGCAGCTCGACCTTGGCCTCCTCGACGCCGGCCACGTCCTTGAACGTCACCTTCTTCTGCGTCGGGGTCAAGAGCTTCGCGCGGGACTTGCCGAACGAGAGCGCCTTGTTTCCTCCCGCCTGCATCTGCCGCATGATCACGAACCAGATCGCGACCAGCAGGATGAGCGGCCCGTACATCACGAGCGCCGACACGAACGAGGAGTCCTTGGTCGGCGCGATCTCGATCTCGACGCCCTTCGCCCGGAGGTCCTTGACGAGATCCGGGTAGTTCGCGGCGTAGGTCTTGAACAAGGGCTCGCGCTTGCCCGCGCTCGGAGCGTAGGTGCCGCGGATCTCCTCTCCCCGGATCGAAACCTTCTGGACGTGGCCCTGGCTGACCTGGTCGAGGAACTGCGAGAAGCTGACTTCCTCGATGGCCGCGGCGCCGGTCTTGAACACGTTCCAGGCCAGGATGATCAAGACGAGGATGACCATCCAGAGCAGCAGGTTCTTGATCGTAGCGTTCAACGGAAGACTCCTTCCCCGGGTAAGTTCCCTTAAGGGTCCGACACCCATCCGCGGCGGGCCGGTCCCCGACCCTCAGTCTAACGGACTCGGGCCGGAAATTATTGCCCCGGGAGCACCTCGTGAATGTCCGGCAGGTGCGCGTGCAGGCCCTCGTATTCCATGCCGTATCCGGCGAAGACGCCGCCCTGATCGGCCGAGAAGAGGGAGAAGTCCACCGACACGTTGGCCTTGCGCTCACGGGGCTTGTCCACGATGGCGGCCAGCGAGAGCGACTGCGCGCCCTCCCCCCGCAGCTGATCCATCAGGTAGGTCTCGATCACGCCCGTGTGCACGACGTCCTTCAGCAGGAGAACGTGCTTCTCGCGGACGGTGAAACCGGTCGTGAAGTCGATCTGAAGGACGTCGTGAGCGCCCTCGACCCGCCGCACGTGGAGGTACTGGCACGAGAAGGCCCCGTGAAGCCGCCGCGCGAGGTCGGCCATGAAGAACGCCGAGCCCTTGAGGATCGAGACGACGACGAGGGAGCGGCCTCGGAGCTGCCGGTCGATCTCGTCCCCGACGGCGGCCACGCGCTCGGCGATCTCGGCGGAGGAATGGCGGACCTCGAGTCTCACGGCTGTCTCATCGAGCGGGGGTCCCCTCCGGGGCATCGTACACCGGCTCCGCCGCCGCGGCGTCCCGGAGGCGGATGCGGAGGCGCCCGCGGCGGAGCTCGAAGCGGATCCGCCGGCCCGCCTCGAAGCGGAAGTCCCCGCCGGCGCGCAGGCGCGAGACGAGGCGCTCGCGCTCGCGTCCCGTCATCGGCGGACGGCCCGCGCGTGCGAAGGGGCCGGCGAGCCGGGAGAGCGCGAGGCGCACGAGCTCGTCCTCGCACGCGTAGAGTGCGCGGGCCTCGACCTCGACGGCGTCGTTCCCCGCCGCCCCCGAGCCGCGGCGGACCGCCGGCGCGACGCGCCGCGCGTACTCCTCCTCGAGTCGGTCGCGCTCGCGGGCCAGCGCAAAGACGCGC
>Ga0207711_10000504_pt1 | contig 40316 bp, 42 predicted proteins | sample KBSS34metaG_FD_184401 | JGI IMG/M metagenome (GOLD analysis project Ga0207711, IMG submission 184401) | Switchgrass rhizosphere microbial communities from Kellogg Biological Station, Michigan, USA - KBS S3-4 metaG (SPAdes) (version 2) | ecosystem: Host-associated > Plants > Roots > Rhizosphere... | reverse complement strand
GGGTGGCGAGGCGATGCGCAGGATTGGGTGACTAGCACCGGCCGGGGCACGCAGCGGCAGCACGCTCCAATCGCCGTCGTAATGTTCGGGGACGAAATGCGCTGTCCAGTGCGACTCGCAGAAGCCGGCGAGATCGGCGCGCAGGCGCGCGGCATCGAACGCCAGATCGAGGCGCAGCCGGTCGGAATAGATCCAGTCGCCTGCACAAACTGGCGGCATTGCCTGCGTGACCCTCCTGGTTCTCGATCCGCGCTCCTGGCAGCACTTCGCTCGATCGCACGACGTGCGCCCGCGGGCAAATACGGCAGTCACGGCGCCGGCTTCCGCTCCATTGCTACGACCGGCGCCTCGAGGTCATCGAACGGCGACGCGCGGAAGCCGAGCCGCGCGTAAAGCCGTGCGGCGGGATTCCCGCGCAGCACTTCGAGCCGGCATGGACGGCCGAACTGGTCGGCGACGTCGAGCCAGGCGCGCAACATATGCAATCCGGCACCGGTGTGGCGCGCCTCTGGCAGCACCGCGACATCGACGCCATAGCTATGATCGCCGGACCGCCAGTCGATCGCGATACGGCCGATCGGACCACTCGGTCCGGCAACGATTCGCCGCATGGCGCCAGGGTTGTTCTGCCGCTGGCTCGCCTGTTGCGCATCTGCCTGCTGGTGCAACAATGCCTGCGGCAACATCGCGCGCAGCGGCGAGCATTCGATGAACAGCGCGATCAGGAACCCCCGGTCCGAGTCGCGCTCCGCGTGCAACTGCAATCGGGGCGCGCGGCGCCGAAAGGCAAGATCAAAGGCGTCCGCTTCGCGGGATCGAGTCATCGTCGGCCGCGCTGCAGAGCGCGCCGATCGCGCGCGAGAAACCGGCACCAGATGCCTTGATCGCCGCGACCGGGTTGATAGACAGCGCGCATGGAATCAAAGACTCCAGTACATCGGCCGATGCTCCTCGACGAATTCGTGCCGCTGGTTGGCCGAGAGTTCGTCGCCGATTGTACGCCAAGAACCGTCGCGGTGACGTTGATAGAGGCCGTGCCGCTCCGTTTTCCCAGCGTGACCGATCGTCCACCCTTTTCACTTCTTTTTCGCTCGGCGCCGAACGCCTTGCTGATGTCGGGAAGCTATGCGCTGCGCTGCGAGGGGTTCGGGCCCGACCTCGTGCACCTGTCGCCAATCTCACCGCCGCCGCAGTCCGAGCCGGGCTATTATTATCAAGCCATCTTCAACTGAAAAGGTGCCGATCGAGCCGGCCGACGGTCCGGCCGGCTCGAGCCCGATCAGTTGCGCGACGGGAAGATGCCCTGCAACGCGATGATTACCGTTACCACGGTCAACGGGTTGAGGATGCTGAACGGCAGGCCGCTGCCGCTGGGCTGGACGGAAACCGTACCCGCCACGTTGAGGCCGCCCAATGCGACGAGCGTGGGGGAGCCCCCCGCCGGCAGGTAGATTTCGGGAATGGAGGTGCCGCCCGTCGCGCCATCGACTGCCCGGGCGAGATAGCTGCCAGCGAATGCTCCCTTTGAGGTGGCCTTGTCCGTCGCGACGTTCAGCGCGCTTCCAGCCTGGGTGAACGTCGCACCGTGCGTGTGTGCCGGCATGTTGGACGTCGAAATCGTCGCATTCTCGGTACCTGTCATTTCGCCAAGCACATAGTTGGCAAGGCCGGGCCCCTGGCCCGACCCGATCATGGCACGGCCGCGCAAGTCAGGCAGTGCGAAGGTCGTCGTGCCATTACCGCCGTAGGTCGTACCGAGCAGCGAAAATAATGCCGTGTTCTGCGATATGGAAAGGAGTGAACCGTCACAAATGTGATAACCGCGCGGCGCGAAATTCCAGCCGCCCTGAATAATCTGACCGAGAAATGGCTGCGACATGAGTAGCCTCCTGGAGTTCTATCGACAGTGGAAGGCGGAAAGCACACGAACGCGCAAGATGCTCGGGGAAAATGGACCGAACGGCCCTCATTCAGACAATCAGGCAACCCCTCCGAGTCTAGCTGACGATGACCTAATAGTCGAGCTCACCCAAGTCAATCTGCGCATCACTTCCGCAATCGAGAGCATTGTTACAATCGGGTTAAATCTGAAAAATGCGAGTTTAGTGCGCGTGTTCGTGCCCGATTCTGTCGGGCGGAATGGCGATCAACCAACGGAGCGCCGCGGGCCTGGGCACGCCGTCAGCGCGCTTCGACACCGGTACGGCGCAAGGTTTCGAGCCGCGCGTGGAACGGACGCAGATAGAATTCCACCGCGGCCGCGGCGGCGGGCGAGGCCGCGTGCCGCTTGCTTTGCGAATCCGGCACGAACGCGACCATCCTATCCTTGGAGTGGCGCGCCGTCGCCGAGCGCATCGCTGCTCGCTCTTCAGGATCGGGGATAAACCCGAAGTGCCGGGGAATCTCCCGCGCCATCATTGTGGCCAGGCTATCATAACTGGCAAGCAAGCCGCCGCCCAACTGCCAGTGATCTAGCACGGCACCGCACACGCTTCCGAGCGCCGCCGCGCAATATTGCTCGGCGGACAGTTCCGCAGCGCCAGCTATACCGAGTATGTCGGCCGGCATCGCGCCGGCGACGGTGTGCGCGCCCGGCTGCCGCGCGTGCGAGGCGACCACCTCAAGCGGCTCGCGATAGAGGAACAGCCAGGGCACGTCGGGGAACGCCGCCCGGAACAACGGTAGCGCCAGCGTGTGCCAACTATCGAGCTTGACGAAAAACCGGCGAACCGCACCGCTCCGATGCCGACCGAGCGCCGCGACGACCGCGCGGACCGCCGCGACTCCCGCGCTCGACGATACGGACGCTCCACTTGCCCATTGCACCACGGCGTCGAGCGGCTCGGGCTCGGAAACGACATGATGATGCGCGACCGACGCCAGCATTTCCGAAACCAGCGTCGATCCGCACCGCGACATGTGGAAGACCAGTCCGTTCGGTGCGGCTTCGGCGGCACTGTGTGCGCCTTCGACCAGTGTCGCCAACGACGTACGCGTGCGGAACATCTGATTGAACGGGAGCGACGCCGCGCGCCGCACGGCATCCTCGTAGAAGGGACCGACGACGCGCTCGGTTCCGAACCAGGCCCAGTCGAACGCGGGCGCGCCACCGGTAGGAACCGAGCGCGCCGGTAGCCAGCCGCCACCCGGCCATCGATCGAGCGTGACCGGCGCGGCGGCCCAGCGCCCGATGCCGAGCGGATCGGGATGCAGCGCGCGGCGAACCGTCTCCGTCGTCAGAGCGATCCCGATCTCCTGGGCCAGTGCGCACGCGGCGGCGGTATAATCATCGGGACGCTCGATTGGTGCCAGCCGCAGTTGCAGCGCGGGATCGTCGATGACAGCGCGGCGAAACGCGCGCAGCTGCAGCTCGTCGCTGGTCACACCGACCTGCGCCGCCGCACCGCGATCGTCCAAAGGCTCGCTGGGCAAGTCACGCGATGCCGGCACGGTCCTTCCTCTATCCTCGACGAAGACAATAGCACCTTCTGCCGCGTTCGAATTCCGGTCGGCAAAAATAGGTCAAAGTCGCCGAAAGGCGCACGAAGCAACAGCCGGAGAAATGGCGCCTCCCGCCGGTTTCGCACAGCCGCCTCCGTACGCCAAGGCTGGACGACTCGTGCCGCCTGTGGTGATGGTGCAGTGCGGGAGGAACCCAATGGCCGATTTTCCTGACGACATCTTCACCGAGCCCGAGGATGTGGATCCCGACACGCTCGCCAATCTCGGGCCGCTGCGGCGGCTCGCCGGTACCTGGCAGGGCGAGAAGGGTGCCGACGTCAATCCCAAGGCCGAAGGGCCGGAGCACCGCGCCTACATCGAGCGCATTACGATGGCGCCTATCGATCCGCAGGCGAACGGGCCGCAGTTGCTCTATGGTTTGCGCTACCACATCCACATCAACACGCCCGAAGAGGAAATCACTTTCCACGACCAGACCGGCTATTGGCTGTGGGAACCCGCGACCGGGCTGGTGATGCAATCGCTCGCGATCCCGCGCGGCCAGGTCGCGCTCGCCGGCGGTCAGGCCACGCCCGACGCCGACCGGCTGGTGGTGCGCGCGACGCGCGGCGATCCGGCCTATGGCATCGCATCGACGCCGTTCCTCGAGCACGCCTTTCGCACCGACGCCTATCAGCTGACCGTGACCTTCCATCCCGACGGCAGTTGGAGCTATGTCTCGGAGACGACGCTGACGGTGCGCGGCCAGGGTCCGTTCAACCACCGCGACGAGAACCGGCTGGTCAAGGTCGCCGAGCCCTGCCCCAACCCGCTGCTCGAACGCCTGCGCGGCACGGCGTAGAGACGGAGTCTTATTCGAAATTCGCGGAAGAGCGAATTTCGAGGGCGGCCACGGAATTCCGTGGAGCACGGGATTCCGGATCAAACGTTCAGGCCTTCGCGAGCAGCTCCTCGACGCGAAATGCGAATTCCTCCGGATCGAACGGCTTGCGCATATAGTCGTTGGCGCCCGCGAACCGCGCCAGCTCCTCGTCGCGCATGCCGCGGCGGCCGGTGAGCATCAGCACGGGAAGATTCGCGAACGCGGGGATCTTGCGCAGCTCCTGCACGAGCAGAACCCCCGAAAGCCCCGGCATGTTGCAATCGAGCACGACGAGATCGGGGCGCCGCTGCTTGATCACACGCAGCGCCTGCGCGCCGTCGGTCACCAGCCCCGCGCCATGGCCGGCCGCGATCAAGGCGTCGCGCGCAACCGCGCCGATGATTTCGTCGTCGTCCGCAATGATGATCCGCGCCATTGGCACTGCCTACGCAAGCTTGCCGGAAACGCTCCGGCAATGTCAGACCCAACAGAACGCACGCGCCCGTTCGGACGGCATTGTCCCGGATAAAACGCGCCGCGACAATGGTTTTTGTCCGCACGCCGCTAACGCCGGCTTAACCGCGTCTAAAATGCACTATCCCCGTTGGTTTGCGGAAAGACAGCGTATGGCCGAGCGTACCCGGCTCCGTTCGCAGCTCATGATTGCCGGCGCACTGCTGATGCTGCTGCTCGGTGCGGCGTCCGGCTTCTGGTTGTTCCGGCAGAAGAGCGACGCCGACCGCTGGGTGCGGCACACCTTCGAAGTTGCCGACCGGCTTTCGAACGTGCGACTCCTCAGCCTGCGGGTGGAGGCCTATCGCCGCGGCTATCTGCTGACCGGGCGCGCCAGCGACCGGCTGAACATCGAGCGCGTGCGCTCCGACATTCCGGCCGAGCTGCGCAAATTGGAGGCGATGACTGCGGATAACCCGCGCCAGCGCGTGCAAGTGCCGTTGCTCGCCGCGGCAGTGATGAAGCGCGTGCGGTCCGCCGAGCGCAGTGTCGCGCTGTACGATCGCGGCCGCTTCGTCGAAGCGGTCGCCGTGGTGCGCAGCGCCGAGACGCAGCGGGAGATCGCCGACGTCCTGCAGTTGATCGCGCGCATCCGGCACGAAGAGAACCAGCTGTTCCAATCGCGCCTGGCGCGCGCCGCGTCGTCCGAGCAGCGGCTTCAGATCCTGTTCCTGTCGTGCGTGCTGCTGATGTTTCTGCTGGGCTTCGCGATGCACCGCGAGCGCCGTGCACGATTGCTCGTCCTCCACCGCGCCAATGCGCTGCTCGAAGACGACATCCTGCGACGCCAGCATGTCGAGGCGCAGCTGGCGCTGCTCGCGACGCATGCGACCGATGCCGTGATCCGCACCGATCTCGACGGGCGATGCATCTACGCGTCGCCCTCCGCCGAAGCCGTGCTCGGCGTCGATCCGCAGCGGATGATCGGGCATTCGGTCGGCGCCGGCATCGATCCCGAGTTCCGCGACGAGGTGGTCGAGTTCCACCGACTGCTCGCGTCGGGCGTGATCGAGCGCGGCGTGATCACCTATCGCGCGCACCGCGCGGATCGGCCCAATCAGGAATTCTGGATCGAAGCGCACAGCGGGCTGGTGCGCGATCAGGCCGACTTCCGCCCGCTCGAGATCATCGCATCGCTGCGTGACGTGACCGAGCGCAAGCGGCTCGAATTCGCGCTCGAAGCCGCGGTCCAGGCCAAGTCCGCGTTCCTCGCCAATATGAGCCACGAGATCCGCACACCGATGAACGGCGTGCTCGGCTTCGCCGACTTGCTCCTCCACAGCGAGCTCGACCCCGAACAACAGCGCCACGTCCAGCTGATCGTCGATTCGGGCAAGGCGATGATGCGGCTGCTCAACGACATCCTCGACATCTCGCAGGTCGAGGCCGGACAGATGCAGATCGCCCCCGAGCGCGTCGAATTGCGGCACGTGCTGCGCAATTGCTTCAAGCTGGTCCAGCCAGCCGCGGCGCAAAAGGACCTGCTGCTCCACATCAACATCGCGCCCGAGCTGCCGGCGTTCGTGCGCCTCGACGGACTGCGGTTGCGCCAGATCCTGCTCAATCTGCTCGGCAATGCCGTCAAATTCACCCATCAGGGCGAAGTGACGCTGCGCGCGCGTCACGCGCTGGGGAAGTTCGACGAGATCGAAATCCTCGTCTCCGACAGCGGCATCGGCATCGCGTCCGAGCGCCAGGCGGCGATATTCGAGCAGTTCGTCCAGGCCGAGCAATCGACCGCGCGGCGGTTCGGCGGCAGCGGGCTGGGGCTGGCGATCAGCAACCGGCTGGCGCAACTGATGGGCGGCACCCTCTCGGTCGAGAGCAGCCCCGGCAGGGGCTCGACTTTCTGCCTGCGCCTGCCGCTCGCGGAAATCGCCGGACCGGAGCTGGCGGCGCCCGAACGCGCCGCCCCCGAAACCGCAGCGCGTCCGCTGCATGTGCTGCTTGCCGAAGACCATGACGTGAACCAGGCGCTGATGGAAGCCATGCTGGCGCAGCTTGGCCACCGCGTCACAACGGTCGGCAATGGCATGCTCGCGATGGGTGCGATCGCACGCGCGACTCGGACGAACCAGCCGTTCGACCTGATCCTGATGGACATGCAGATGCCGGTGATGAGCGGCATCGAGGCGACGCGTCGGCTGCGCGGCAAAGGCGCGACGATGCCGATCCTCGCGATCACTGCCAATGCCTATGCCGAGGACATCGCCGAATGCCTCGCCGCCGGGATGCAGGCGCATATCGCCAAGCCGGTCCAGCTTGCCGATCTCGCGGCGGCGATCGCGCGCTGGGTACCAGCCGCCGCGGCTGGGCTGGCGCCCGCGGGTCTGACGTTCACGGTCGATCCCGCGCTCCAGGCGCGCTTCGACGCACGCAAGGACGAGCTGCGCGCCTGCGCCGAACGCATCGCCGACACCGGGCAGTTCGGCGACGCCGACATGGACGAGTTGCGCGGGCTGCTCCACAAGCTCGCCGGATCGGCGGGCATGTTCCGCCAGGCCGAGCTCGGCCGCCGCGCCGGTGACCTCGAGGATGCGCTCGAGACCGCTGAACCCGCCGCGCGCCCGGAGCTTGTCCGCCAGGTCAGCGAGACGCTCGCCGTGGCGGCCTGACGCACGTCACCATTTCACGCGGACGTCGGCGACGACCGATCGCTGCGGAAAGGGGTGGAACAGGAAGTAGCGGTCGTTGGTGAGGTTATCGACGCCGAACCCGAACGTGACGCGATCGATCGGCTTCATCTGGGCGCGCAAGTCGAGCACGAAATAGCGATAGAAGCCCTGATAGGTGTTGCCGACGCCATCGCTGTTGTCGAGCGTGCCATAGTTGCGGCTGGCCGTGCGCGCCGCAGTGGTGAGCGAGAGCGCGTCGATCGGGCGCCAGGTCAGTACAACCGCCGCTTTCCCACGCGGCACGCTCGGCAGCAGCTTGCCGACCGCGGCGGGGAAGGCGCTGTCCTTGCTGGTGACGGCATCGGCATAGGTCAGGCTCGCCGAAACATCGAAGCGCGGCAGCAGGTTCGCGCGCTGCACCGCGAACTCGACGCCGCGCGCGCGCGTGCGGTCGACGTTCTGGACGAAGGTCCCGGTCGTCACCGGAGTGGTCGGCAGCGGACCGACCTGAGAGATCAGCGCATCCTTCACGACCTCGTCGAACAGCGACAGCCGGATGGAGCCCGCCGCATCGTGATGTTCGACGGACAGCTCGGCCGAGCGCGCACGCTCCGGTCGCAAGTCCGGGCTCGGCACCGACGGCGGCGTCGCCGAGGTCACGACCTGATAGAGTTCGCCGACGGTCGGGAAGCGCCAGGCCTGACCAAGCGACAGGCGAGCAGTCCAATGGTCGTCCGCAGTCCACGCCAGCGTCGCCTTGGGTGAGAAGCGGTTCGCCGAACGCGCCGGCTGCGCGGGCACCGGCGCCTGCGACAGCACGCCGGCATAGGCCTCCCACCATTCGTAGCGGCCGCCCAGCGTGAGCGTCGCACGCGGCAGCACGTGCCAGGCGTCCTGCGCCCATAGTGCGATGGTGCGCGTCTTGCCGCTCGATTCGAGGTTACGCGCGCCCTGCGGCCCGGCAATCCAGTCGGTCGCGAGCGTGTAGCGCTTGCTCGACAGTGCGAACCAGTCGGCATGGACGCCGAAGCCGACGAGATGCGCCGAGGCATCGTCCGGGCGCCACGCGCCCTTGGCATCGAGCGTCTTCCAGCCGGTACCGTCGAGCCGCGTGATATTGCCCGCCCCGCCCGCCTCCGCCGCCGGCAGCGCGACGCTCGGGACACGCTGCAGATCCTTGTCCATGGCGTACAGCGTCCCGATCAGCTGCCAGTCGAACCGCCCGCTGCCGCCGGCGAGCGCGACACTGTGCGACCAATGGCGTTGCTCGCTGCGATAGACACCGCCCGAAAAGATGCTCGCCGCGACCGCATAGGGCCGCCCTTCGATCTGGAAGCTGCCCGCATAGACAGGCGCCCCGGCAGCATCGCGCAAATAGGTTTCGACGCTCGAATCGGTGTCGTTCAGAAACAGGCTGCCGACATAGGTCAGCCGCAGTGCGGGGGTCAGGTCGAACGCCGCCTTGAATTTGAAGCGGTCCTGCACCTGATGCTCGAACCCGGTCGCGCCGAGCAAGCGGATCGCCGCGCCGGTGCGGTTGTGATCGGCGTAGCTGCCGGACACCGGCGTTCCCGAGCCACTCGTTGCAGGGGGCACCAGCGCAGTGGCGAAGCCGAGCGGCTGGCCCTTGCTGTCGACGTGATCGATGCTCGCGAACAGTGCGAGCCGGCCGAAGCGATCGCCAATCGTACCGCCGACCTGCCGTGCGGGCAGCGTGCGGCTGGTGCCGTAGAGATCGAAGTTCTGGACACTGATCCCGGCCTTGGCCGTCGCCTCGAACGCCTCCGGCAGTCGCGTCGTGATGTTGACCACCGCGCCGATCGAGTTGCCGGGATACGCCGCCGAAAAGGGACCGTAGAGCACGTCGATCCGCGCGATTTCCTCGGTGCCGACCAGGCTCCAGCGCGGGCTCGCGCTGCTGTTGTTGTTGCCGATCAGTGCCGAGAGCAACGCGCCATCGGCATAGATCAGGCTCCGTGCGCTGGCACCGAGCCCCGAGGTGCGCGTCGCGAGCGGCGCCTGGGTGTCGCCGATATGGCGTTTGCGGATCACCAGGCTCGGCAGATATTTGAGCGCGTCCTCGACGTTGACTGCGTTGACGGTCGCGCCGATCCGACCGGCGTCGATCGAAGCGCGCGTCGACGGCGCATTCTCGATCGTCGCTGGCTGGCGCTCCCCCGTGACGCGAATGTCACTGTCCGAGGCCTGGGCGGGATCCGCGGCAGCCGGGTCGCTCCCGGCGGCATGGGCAGCGGTGGCCGGAACGGCCAGGGCGATGGCCGGCGCAAGCCGGCACGCAACTGAAAACATGGAACTTCTCCTGATCCCGGCGGGCGCGCCGGCTTGAACTTCAAGCGAAGATCAGGCGGTGGGCGGTCCCCTCAGCGGCGGACGGAGATACGCGGCGCGGCGCGCGGGCAGCGCCACCGCGAGCACCAGCGCGACGGCGAGGAGATAAGCGAGCGCGGCGGCAAGCTGGACGGCGTCGGCGCCGGCGAGCAGCGGCAGCGAAAGATCGGCGAATGCGCAGGGGCTCCCGGCGACGCCCGAATGCTTGCCCGGGATCGCGATCTGCACCTGCGCCGGCCCCATGCCGGTGCAGACCGACACGGTCAGTTGGCCGCCGCTGAAGCTCGGCATGAAGCCCGCCGGCAACAGCACGCGCAGCAACAGCGCCGCGGCGACGATCATCGCGGCCACGCCGGGATGGCGTCGCATCAGGGCGCGGGGCGCATGCACAGGCGCGGGCTTAACGACGCCCCCACGAGCGCACCAGGCTTTTGTGGCGAGTCCGAATGGCCGGAGCGCGTGCCCCCGTCTCAGCGCCTGCGGCGGTTACGCTGGTTGCGCTCGCTCAGGCCGAGAAAGGCCTCGGCCATGTCGCCGACCGCCCTGCCCGCCTCGCCGGCGATGCCGCGATCCGGCGCGCGCAGACCCCGCGAGCGCGGGCGTCGCCGGATGCGGAATGCCGCGCCCGCAACCAGTGCCAGTAATGCCGCCATCAAGAGATAAGAGGTCATCGTTCGGTGCCGTCTGCCAGAGCCAAGAGCCGGACGGCAGTCACCCACCGCCCAGTATCGATACGCGGGCGACCCGACATTGGTTCCCGCCTTTACCAGCGGCCGGGGCCGAAATTGAGCCGTCGCGTCACGCGATAGTCGACCACCGTCATGATGAAATAGGCGACCATCTGCTTCACTCGCCTCCACGGTGTCGCGCGCGCCTTGTAGAGCCTGGCGGTGATCTGCTCGCTGTCGGCGACTTCGCCGTCGACATAGGCGCGGACCTGCGCCGCGAAACCGGCGTCGGCGACGCGGAACATCAGCTCGAGGTTGAGGAACATGCTGCGGATATCGAAATTCGCCGAGCCGACGTGGACGACATCGTCGATCACATAAAGCTTCGTGTGGAGCTTGGTCGGCTGATATTCGTAGATCTGCACGCGCTTGCGCAGCAGGCCGGCATAGGTGAAGCGCGCCGCCCACACCGCGATCGAATGATCGGCCTTCGACGGCACCACCACGCGCACCTGGCCGCGCTCCCCCGCCTTGTCGAGCCGCCGCACCATTGCCGGCGAAGGGGCGAAATAGGCCGCGATGAGGTCGAGCTGGCGCGACGCCTCCATGTCCTGCTTGACCGAGCGCGCCCACGGCGAGAGCCGGCGCGTCGGCCCGCCGAACAGCCAGCGCGTCGCGCCGTCAGGCTCGCTCCAGCTCCTCAGCGCCCTGGTCAGCGCGCGCAGCGGCGCTCGCGCACGCTTCGCCCAGCGCGCCAGTGCGTCATAATAGCCTGCGATCCGCCCGGCGGCCGGTCCTTCGATCAACATGCCCAGATCGCGCCACGCGCCGTCGGCGCGCGTGCCGAAATAGCTGTCTTCGATGTTGAACCCCCCGATCAGCACGCTCGGCGCATCGCTCTCGGCATCGGCGAGCGCGAGCTTCTGGTGGTTGCGCAACAGATAGCGACGCCCCCAGCGCGGCACGAACCGGCAGAGCTCGACGCCGGCTGCGGAAAGCGGATCGAAGAAGCGATTCTGTGCCGCCGCCTCGCTCCCGAGACCGTCGACGATCAGCGACACCTTCACGCCGCGCCGAGCCGCGGCGATCAGCGCCGTGCGCACCGCGGCGCCGGCGGCATCGTCGACATAGATATAGTAGAGCATGCGCAGCGAGTGCCGCGCGCCGCCGATCAGCGCGAGCAGAGACGCGAGCCGATCGGGCCCTTCGGTGAGCAAGGTCAACCGATTGCCATCGACCGTGGCGCTCGGCCGACCGTGCGTCACAGATCGCTCTTGTGGATCTTCGTGATCGGGACGATCGGCTCGTGCGCCGCCATCTTGGCGAGCAGGCCGTCGAGCTCCGCATCGACGATCAATATGTCGCGATGCTGGGCGCGCAGGAAACCGACCTCGGCCATGTGGCGATAAAAGGCGATCAGATGGTCGTAATAGCCGATGGTGTTGAGCAGCCCGACCGGCTTGGCGTGATAGCCGAGCTGCGCCCAGCTCAGCGCTTCCCATAGCTCGTCCATCGTGCCTGTGCCGCCGGGCAGGTTGACGAAGCCGTCGGACAGGTCGGTGAACGCCTGTTTGCGCTGGTGCATCGTATCGACCACGTGAAGCTCGGTGCAGCCGCGATGCGCGACTTCGGCGTCGACCAGCGCCTGCGGGATGATGCCGATCACTTCGCCGCCCGCATCCAGCGCGGCATCGGCGACCGCGCCCATCAGCCCCATGCGTCCCCCGCCATAGACCACGCCGATCCCGCGCTCGGCGAGCGTCCGCCCGACGAGGCGCGCGGTTTCGATGTAGATGGGATCCGCGGGGGATGCCGAGCCGCAATAGACCGCGAGACGCTTCACTTGATTCTCCCCCCAATGGGGGAACGGAAGCGCGCCATTTGTTCACGCGGAGGCGCGGAGGCGCGGAGTTGGCTGCGCGCCCGGTCGAGCGACTGCCACCCCCGCATTCGGGATACGCTGGGATGTCGACTTGTCGCGCGAAGACGCGAACAATAACTGGCGGGAGCGTAAACGCTCTCGGGCTCATGCACGCACATCAACTGTCCTGCTCCAACATCAGCCTGGCGGTCGCCTTGGCGCTCGCCACGACGCCCGGGATTCCCGCGCCCGGATGCGTGCCGGCGCCGACGAAATAGAGGTTGGCGATATCGTCGTCGCGGTTGTGGACGCGGAACCAGGCGCTTTGCGTCAGGATTGGTTCGAGGCTGAAACCCGATCCGAGGTGCGCGTGCAAGTCGTGCGCGAAATCGCTCGGCGCGTAGCTGAACTTGGTGACGATACGCTCGTGGATGTCGGGGATCAGCCGGCGTCCGACTTCGTCGAGGATGCGCTTCTCGAGCACCGGCCCGACTTCGTTCCAGTCGACCGGGAACTTGCCGAGATGCGGCACCGGCGCCAGCGCGTAGAAGGTCGAATAGCCTTCGGGCGCGAGATGCGGATCGGTCACGGTCGGGTGATGCAGGTAGATCGACAGGTCCTGCGCGAGCACCCCCGTCTGGTAGATGTCCTTGAGCAGCCCTTCATAGCGCGGTCCGAACAGGATCATGTGGTGCGGAATGCCCGGCCAGCTGCCTTTGATCCCGAAATGGACCAGGAACAGCGAGGGCGAGAAGCGCTTGCGTGCCAGCTGCTCGGCACGGCGCTGCGCGCTGCGCGAGCCGGAAAGCAGGTCGCGGTAGCTGTGAACGACATCGGCGTTGCTCGCGACGACGTCAGCCTCGACGCGAAAACCCGACGCCGTCACTACGCCGGTGACGCGCTGGCCGAGCGTCTCGATCCGCGCGACCGGGTCGCCGAGCTTGAGCACGCCGCCGAGCCGCTCGAACAGCGCGACCATGCCGGCGACGAGCCGGTTGGTGCCGCCGACCGGGAACCACACCCCGCCTTCGCGCTCGAGCTTGTGGATCAGTGCGTAGATCGCGCTCGTCGTGAACGGATTGCCGCCGACGAGCAGCGTGTGAAAGCTGAATGCCTGGCGCAGTTTTTCGTCGGAGACGAAACGCGACACCGTCGAATAGACCGAACGCCACGCCTGGTAGCGCGCGAGCTGCGGCGCGGCGCGCGCCATGCTGCTCCAATCGAGGAACGGCTGGTCGCCTAGCCGGACATAGCCCTCCTGATAGACACCCGTCGAATAGTCGAGGAACCGGCTATAGCCGGCGACGTCGTGCGGATTGATCCGCGCGATCTCCGCGCGCAGCGCGGCATCGTCGTTCGAATAGTCGAAGTTGGTGCCGTCGGGCCAGTTGAGCCGATAGAAGGGCGAGACGGGGAGCAACGTGACGTCGTCGGCCATGTCGCGGCCCGACAGGCGCCACAGCTCGCGGAGCGCGTCGGGTGCCGTGATCACCGTCGGCCCGGCATCGAACGTAAAGCCTTCGCGCTCCCAGAAATAGGCCCGGCCGCCGGGCTTGTCGCGTGCCTCGATGACGGTGGTGTCGACGCCGGCGGATTGCAGCCGGATCGCGAGCGCCAACCCGCCGAACCCAGCCCCGATCACCACCGCCCGTCTCACTTGCGCATCTCCCGGATCGCATGCACCGCCCGGCCGATCGGCACCGGCGGCTTGCCGCTCAGCACACGCACTCGGTCGAGCAGCGTCGATTGCGCGGCATAGAAGCGCGCAATGAGTCGCGCGTCCAGTCGGTAGAAGCGTTCGAGCACGCGATAGCGCTCGTCCGGCTCGGCCGCCTTGAACAGCATCGCCGACAGCGCGCGGTAAAACCCTCGCGCCTTCCACGCCTTGCGGGCATGACCGAACAGCAATGCGTGGAGCGCTTCGCCCGACAGGTCATTGGCTGCCGCGACGAGAACGGCGGTGCGCACCGCGTCGGGCAACGAATAGCCGGTGAGCGGATGGAACAGTCCGGCGCGCATCCCCGCCTTGGCGACCCTGTCGCCCCCCGAACGCCAATAGGCCTCGAAATCACCGCCCATCACCACCGGCAATGCGCCGCTTTCCAGCCGACCGGCCTGCTCCACCCGCCAGGACTGCGCGGCGGCATAGGCGTTGATACGATCGAGCAACGCCGGCTCGTCGATGTCGGGCGTTTCTGCATAATAGGTGTCTTCGACGAACAGTCGGGTCGCCGCAAACGGCAGGACATAGACGAAGCGATAGCCGTCGAGCTGCGCGACGCGCGCGTCCATCACCATCGGCTGGGCGAGCGCGTGCGGTTCGGCGAGCCACAGCTCGCGCCCGACGAATTTCTGCCAGCCGAGCCGAAAATGCGCGAAATCGCCGGCACCGCGGCAGTCGATCACACCCTTGGCCTCGACACGGTCGCCATCGGCGAACTCGACTTCGGTCGCAGTCACGCCCAGCACTTCGCGCCCAAGCAGCAATGCATCGGCTGGCAGCCGTTCGCGCACCAGCTGGTCGAGCCGCTCGGACTCGATCGAATAATAGGGCTGGCGGATCGTGCGGGCGTGGCCGGGGAAAGCGACCTGATATCCCGTCCAGCCGTAGCTGACGAGCGGCGCGATCAACCAGCGATCGGCCGGTGCGACGTCGCCCGCGAAGAACGACCAAATATGGTTGCCGCCGATCCGGCGCGATCCCTCGATCAGCGTGAGCCGCAGGTCTGGCTTTCGCGCCGCGAGCGCGAGTGCGAGCAGCCCGCCCGCGAGCCCTCCGCCGACAATGGCAACGTCGCAGAAGTGAGTGGCGGGCATCGTACGGAACTAGGGCATCGGCGGCGGAAGGACAGTGGTGTTTGTCAGGACGGAATCGCCAGCTTGCGATTGGTGTGCGTCGAGCGCCACTCACCGAGGTCGGCGAGCATCACGCTCGCCGCTTCTTCGGTCGCGCGCACCGCGGCGGGGTAATCGATGTCCGGGCGATGCAGCAGCTTGGCGACATGCGCCAGGCGCCGCGCAGTCTCCGCCGAGCGCCCCGCAGTGCCCGAAAAGTCGCCCGCGCCGCGAATGCCGAAGATCGCACCGCCCAGCGTGGGTAGCGCCGCAGCGAGCATGCTGAACACCGGCATGAACGGATGCAGCAGTTCGGGTGCGAACAGCAGGCCACCGAGCGCCACCACGGCGAGCAGGATCGTCAGGTAGAAGAGCGTGACGCCGATCTTGTGCAACCGGTGATCGAGCAGATGCATGCGATGCGCCGCCGAGCGGTGGTAGCTCACCTGGCCGTCGAGCTCGTGCACTGCGATGTGGTGCGCGAGCCGCGTGACGGCGCGGCCATCGAGCGTCGGCGGCGAGCCGAGCTCGCGCCAGAAAGCGCGGGCATACCAGTCGTTCCAGGCCTGTTCCTCGCCCTTGGGATGCGCCGAATTCGCGGCGCCGAGCAGCTTGAGGCTGCGCAACGGGCGGAGCTGCTCGGCGAGGAAGCGATAGTCGAGCCAGCGGCGGTGCCATTGCCGCCGCGTGCCGTGGGCGGTGTTGGCGATCACCGCGACCGTGACGACGAGTTCGGAGACGAGCAGCTCGAGCTTCGCGCTCGGCAGCACCACCGCGACCAGCGACAGCAGCACGGCCAGCGCGGCGCCGGCGAAGTTGAGCACCACGCCGCTGCGGAACACATGGGCGTAATATTGCGCAAGCCCATCGGCCCAGGCGAACGCCGATTCGAGCTTTTCCATCTGCGCGGAGACGCCGCACGCTTCCCATGCGCCGGCGTGATAGGCTTCCCAATCCTGGCGCGCCGCTTCGGCATAGCGCGCCGCGAGAAAGCTCGACCGCCGCATCGGCTGCGCGCCGATGATCGCGAGGAACAACGGCCATTCGGGCCGCGAGCGCGTGCGCCGTTCGCGTTCCTGCATATAGCGCATCAGTTCGACCGCTTCCTCGGGTGGCGCGAGCAGCGCGTCGAGCACCTGCTCGAGCGCCGGGCCGTCGAGCGAGCGGCTTGGCGCGTCGGTGCGCCGCAGCCGTTCGGGAGCCACGCCGTCGAACCCCGACCACAGGATCGCGGGCGACCGACCCGAATCCGTCGGCAAATGGATGACCGGTACGCCGCGGCGCACGGCAGCGTCGATCACGTCGGCGGTACCGCCGGTGCCACGTGCATCGTGGCCGTCCCACACCGCGATCAGCAACTCGCATTGCGCGATCGTCGCGTCGCCGGCGCGCATATAGGCGAGATCGCCGAGCGCGCGCTCCGACGGCAATTCCCACACCGCCTCCGCGCGTGCGAGCAGCGAATCGAATGCGGTGCGTGCGGCACCCTCGAAGTCCCGGGCGTATTCGGCGCGCGCGAACGGCAGCACCGCGTGCAGCGCATAGCCCTGCGCCAGCGCCGCTTCGGCGGCGATCTGATCAGTGCCTTCGGCGAGCGGCGACAGCAACGTCAGCGCAGGCGCGACCGGCGCGAACACATCAGTATGCGCGGTGCCGATCGTGCGGACCTTGTATGCGACGCGCGCCAACAGCGCGTCGAGCGTCGTGCTGAGCATCGCACGCGTCGCCGGTTCGAGCACGCGGTGGCCAGTGATGCCTAAAGTGAGGGCGAGTTCAGGACGTGGCGGGTTCGACACGCCGCTCGGCCTAGGGCCTGTCCTCGTATCCGGCAATGGCCGAGATCAGGCCGTCCGCAGCTGCGCCGTCCGCCGTCGCGCCGCGGCACCGATCGCGCCGAAGCCGAGCAGCAGCATGGCCCAGGTCGCCGGCTCGGGCACCGCGGCCGCGGCGAACGGACCCGGCGTGTAGGTCACCGGCGGCGGGGGCGGGGGCGGAGGCGGCGGCAGCGCCGCATCTTGCGACACGATGTGCGCATAGCTGTCCATCTGACCGAATGTGGCGCCGACGACATAGTTGGGCGCCGTCGTCGAAAACAGCGAGAAGGCACCGAACCCAAAGCTGTCGGTACCGACGAGGTCGGTACTGCCGCTGCTGCGCGGATCGCCGAACACCACCTGCGCGCTCTCGCAAACGATCAGATCGGTGCACAGTCCGCGTGTTGAAATCTTCAACAGCGAAGTATAGACGATCGTCGCCGTCTCGCCAGGATTGATCGCGAGCAGATTGACGTTGAGGTTGGTCGCACCCCAGTCATAGGCATATTCGTTGCCGTTGACATAGTGGCTGAGCCCATTGAGCGGCGAGACCGAACCGCTGTTGTTCGTGCCCATCGAGCCCGTCGCGCTGTAGAGCGTCTGGGCAACGCCGCCCGTCGCCGCGCTCTTTTGCGTTACCGCGAAGTCGAACATCGCCAGCCCGCCGGGGTCGGTGCCCTGGAACCCGAGATGGCCGGGCGTGATCTGCGAATCGAACCGAAGATTGACCGCAGACCCGGTGTTGTTCTTGACCAGGTCGGTCAGCGTCACCAGTACCATCGTGTCGCAATTGCCGGTGCACTCGATGTTCTGGAGGAAATGGAAATCGCCCGTCGGCGTCGACTGGACGTCATAGCTGGTCTCGATCTCGGTGAGCAGCGAGACCGGATTGCCGCCGATCACGCCGGGCGCCGTCACCGTCTTGTCGAACGAGAAGCTCAGCAGTTCCTTCACGAAGGGATTGGACCCTGGCGGCGCCTGATACTGCCATTTGGCCGTGGCGGTGAGCGATTCGGTGATCCCGCTATCGGCATGCGCACCGGTCGCGGCGAGCAATCCGATCGCAGTTACGAACAACGCCGCGCGAACCCGCGCCCCGGACGTGCGGCTCGCCATTCCGGCGGCCGAAGCCTTGTTCACCATGATCAAATCCCCCCTCGGGTGAGGCCGTTAATATATCTGGTTCACACGCTGTAAGAAAGTGGGGGCCCTAGTGCGATGACCCATAGCGTTGCCAATGCCCCACGCTGGGACAGGGCCGCGGATGAGTCAAGCTAAGCAATTGATTCTCAAGTGCGCGCGGCCAGGGGATATCGTTGCGATCCAGTAACAATCATGTGCCGGCGGGCGCTCCCCTGCGCATCGTTTCGCACTGCTGCCGCAGCTTGGCGAGGTTAACGTCGTGCGAATCGAGTTTGATCTGCAGTGCGATGGCCGACTCGCAATTGTGCAACGCGTCAACCATCCGCTTCGCACCGGCGAATGCCCTGGCGCGTGCCATCAGCAGCTCGACCTGGTCGGGATCGACGGGCCCATAGGCCGCATCATAAATCACTTTGGTGTGCGCGAAACGGCGTAGCGCGGCGTCGATGTCACCGCGCTTCGCTTCGGCTTCGCCTGCGAAGAAATCGACGTCGCCGAGATTGACGTTGTCGGCGCCGTAGAGCCGAGCGTACATTTCACGCGCCTTGTCGAACGACAGCAGCGCACCGGCCGGATCGCCCTTGGAAGTCTTGATCCGCCCCTGCAGGATGTACATCGCCGCGAGCGTCGGATGGTCGCCTTCCAGCACCCTCGAATAGACACGCACCGCCTGCGCGGCCATGGGATCGGCTTCGGCGAACTGGCCGGCCTCAAACCGCGCCCAGGCACTGTTCTGAATCGCGTTCGCCGTCCGCACATGGTTGATGCCATATTGCGCCGCGAAGAGCGCCTGCGCGCGCGCGAGCACCGCCTCAGCTGCGGCATAATTCTTGGTGTATACCAAGGCACGGCCCTGGTTCATCAGCACCGTAGCGAGATTTTCGCGATCGTCGTTGGTGAGCTGCTCGAACAGCGTCACTGCCTTGCCCAATTTGTCCGCCGCGGAGGCATATTTTCCGTCACGGAGCATCACCATGCCGTTCTGCTCGGCGATCTGCGCATCGAGCTTGGGCGCGTAAACGGCCGTTGGATCGTAGGATTTCTCGGCTTGCGCAAGGAAGCCGGCCGCCTCGTCCGACGCACCACGCCGGATTGCGAGCTTGGCGAGGCGCACATAGGCCGTAGCGCGCCCCTCGCTCTTCGCAGGCTCAAGCCGCAGCGTGGCGCGCGCGTCGCGATCGGCCTCCTTGGAAAGCCCGAGCTTGTAATAGATCTCGCTCGTGGTTCCGAGCAGCTTCGCGCCCGCCTCCGGCTCTGTGCTGAGTTCGGTGGCGGCGCGTTTGGCGACGCGATCGAGCACCGTCAGCACCGTGATCGTGTGCGGATTTTCGGTCGCCGGATTGGCGATCTGGAAGGTGTCGACCATGAAGTTCAGGGTCTTCTCGGCCAGCCGCTTCTGTTCCACCGCCTCGCGCCGCTTGAGATCGGCATAGATCGCAAGCCCGATCGTCACCACGGCGATCGACAGCGAAATCGCGGTGATGATCGTCAGTTCGCGCTGGCGGCGCGCCGCGTCGCGCCGCGCGAGCGCGTCGAGCCTGAGCCCGGTGATCCCGGCGATCAGCTTGAGCAACGCGAGCCGGCGACCGTCCTTGCCGGGGCGGATGTCCGCGGCGATCGGCTCGGCGGGGACGTCCGAAACCTCGCCATCCGCGTCGAGCCGGAAGCGCAATGCCGGCGGGAAACATTCCTGGTCGCCGCCCGAATAAGGCTCGCCCTCGACGATCAGCGCAAGCGTGCGAAATTCACCGTGGCTGCGCTTGAAATGCTTGATCTCTTCGTTGACCCAGTGCGACTTGGCGGAGCGCGGGCTGCACACCACGATCTGGAAGCGCGAATTGGTGAGCGCCGCGCGCAATTCGCTGCCGAGATCGCCGCTCGCGGGCAGTTCGTCGCGGTCGCGGAATACCGGCGGCAACTTGCGTGGCACCGGCCCGAATGGAGAATCGCTGCCAACCAGGATCTTGGGTAGCCGGTAGGTTTCGAGCGCATGGTGCAGCCACCGGACAATCGACGTGTCCGAGTGGCTGTAGCTGATGAACGCCGCGTATTGCCTCACGACACGCGGCCCCCGCGTCCGTAGATCACGCCGAAAATCCCCTCGACCCGCGGCTGCAATGCTAACGATATGTGCGGATTACGCAAATGCGCGCGTGCACGGCGCAGGTGGATCGTCGCGTCCGTTCGCACTAGTTTTGCCGCATGTCACGTTCGGAGCGCCTGTTCGACTTGCTGCATGCGCTGCGCCGGCATCGCCGCCCGGTGAGCGGCCAGGCGCTCGCCGGCGAGCTAGGGATCAGCATCCGTACGCTCTACCGCGATATCGCCAGCCTGCAGGCGCTCGGTGCCGACGTCGCCGGCGAGCCGGGCGTCGGCTATGTGCTGCGCCCCGGCTTCCTGCTGCCGCCACTGATGTTCCCACCCGAAGAGATCGAAGCGCTGGTACTCGGCGCGCGCTGGGTCGCCGATCGCGGCGACGCCCGGCTGCGTGCCGCCGCGCAAAGCGCCGTCGCGCGGATCGGCGGCGTGCTTCCGGCCGAACTGCGCGAGGAGCTCGAAGCCGCCTCGCTGCTCGTCGCCAAAGGCCCCGCGCCGCTTCCCGAACTGGTCGACCCGGCGCTGCTGCGCCAGGCGATCCGCAGCGAGCGCAAGCTGCGCATCGCCTATCGCGATGCCGAGGACCGACTGTCCGAACGCGTCGTCTGGCCGTTCGCGATCGGCTTCTTCGACCGCACGCGGATGCTCGCCGCGTGGTGCGAGCTGCGCGAGGACTTCCGCCATTTCCGCACCGATCGAATCGAAACCGCCGAACTGCTCGACGCGCGCCCGCCGCGCCGCCGCCGCGCGCTGCTCCAGGCCTGGCGCGCGCAGACCGGAATTCGCGAAGCCACGGTTTGATACTGCCGGAAACTGACAGCATCCTGCGATAGATCGCCTGCCGGACAACCACCGGAGGTCATCATGCAAGCCATCCTCAACACATTGCTCTATGTCGCCGATCCGGCCGCGAGCGCGCCGCTGTACACCGCGATGCTCGGCCGCGCGCCGGTGCACAGCGAGCCGGGCTTCGAGCTGTTCGCACTCGGCCCCGAAAGCCAGCTCAGCCTGTGGCGCGCCGACGCCGTGCTTCCCGCACCGGGCGGAGCGAGCGGTGAGCTCGGGCTGCAGGTCGCCGACGCCGCGACGGTCGACTCGCTCTACGCCGACTGGATCGCGCATGGCATCGCGATGCTGATGCCGCCGACCGACCTCGGCTTCGGCCGCAGCTTCGTCGCCGCCGATGCCGAGGGGCACCGCGTCCGCGTTTATGCGCGGCCGGCACAATGACCACGCGCAGCTGGATCGGCGTCGCTTCGGCGGCGCATGTCCGTCGCGGACGTGCGCTGGGTTTCATGCAGCTCGGTCATGGCAAGGCCGCGCCGTTGCGCCGCCTCGCCCCCGGCGACCGCATTCTCTATTATTCGCCGACCGTCACGCTCGGCGCCGAAGACCGGCTGCAAGCGTTTACGGCGATCGGGACAGTGGGCGTGGGCGAGCCGTATCTCGCCGGGGACGACCAGTGCGGCTGCATGTGGCGGCGCAACGTCGACTGGATGCTCGCCGCGCAGGAGGCGCCGATCCGTCCGTTGCTCGACACGCTCGACTTCGCAGCGGGCGGCAATTGGGGATACCGGCTGCGGTTCGGACTGTTCGAAATCGGCGATGCCGATGGCGATCGAATCGCGGCGGCGATGGCTGGCAAATCCCTCTCCCCGGCCGGGGAGAGGGAGGTAGCCGCGTAGCGGCGGAAGGGAGAGGGGCACGCCGGTCTGAATTAATAGCGGCCACCCCCTCTCCCCAGCCCTCTCCCCGAAGGGCGAGAGGGAGTGGCGCGCGGCCTGTCTCCCGGTACAATGCATCGATGTTGCCGATCCTCCTCTCCGCATTCGCCATGACGTTGATCGTCGGCGTGCGCTATCTGCTCGCGAGCGGCGGTTTCGCACTGGCGACGCGGATGCGGCAGCCGCGGCTCTATGCCGGACTCGGCGGACAGATCCGCCGCGAGATCGGCTGGAGCCTCGCTTCCGCCGCGATCTACGGCGTTCCCGCGGGAGTCGTGGCCTGGGGCTGGACGAACCGCGGGTGGACGCAAATCTACACAGATTTGCACGGTTGGCCGCTCTGGTATCTACCGGTTTCGGTGCTGCTGTATCTGCTCGCCCACGACGCCTGGTTCTATTGGACGCACCGCTGGATGCACCGGCCCGGCGCGTTCCGCCTTGCGCACGCGGTACACCATGCCAGCCGCCCGCCGACGGCCTGGGCGGCGATGAGCTTCCATCCGGTAGAGGCCCTGACGGGAGCGGTGGTGATCCCGGCGCTGGTGCTGCTGGTCCCGATCCACGTCGGTGCGCTCGGGCTCGTGCTCGCGATCATGACCGTGATGGGCGTGACGAATCACATGGGGTGGGAAATGTTTCCGCGCGCGCTCCATTCGGGCCCGCTCGGCCATTGGCTGATCACCGCGAGCCATCACCAGCGTCACCATGAGGCGTATAGCTGCAACTATGGCCTCTACTTCCGTTTCTGGGACAGGCTGTGCGGCACTGACGCCGGATTGGGATCATTTCCCTCGCGCAACAAGTGGTCTCGGCGATAAGAACGCCTATATTGCGCTGCGGTATCTGGAGTGCGTATGTCGTATCGCTTGCTGACCACCCCGCTGCTGCTGGTCTCCTTCCCGGCATTCGCGCAGGAATCGCTCCCTTCCCCCGAATCGCTCAAGACGACCATGGTCACGGTCGGCGTCGGTGTGGCGCGGATCCCCGATTATGATGGTGCGCGCGAATCGCGCTGGAGCCCGGTGCCGGGCGTGCGCGCGAGCATCGACGGGATGAGCTTCACGCTGGCAGGTAACCGTGGCTGGGCCGACCTCGTCCCCGACAACCGCGGCCGCAAGGGCATCGACTGGCAGCTCGGCCCGATCTTCAACATCAATCTCAGCCGCGCGCAGAAGGTAAAGGACTCGCGCGTCGCCGCGCTCGGCAAGGTGCCGATCGCGATCGAGGCGGGCGTCCAGGCCGGCATCGGCTATCAGGGACTGATCACCAGCGATTTCGACAAGCTCACCTTCCAGGTCGCCTATGTCCACGACGTCGGCGGCGTGCACAAAAGCTATGTCGTGACCCCCGGCGTCAATTACGCCACGCCGCTCAGCCGCAAGGCCCTGGTCTATTTCAGTCTGACCGGCGACTATGCCGGCGGCGCCTATGCGCGCCGCTATTTCGGCGTGTCCCCCGCTGGCGCCGTCGCGAGCGGGCTGCCTGCCTATTCGCTCGGCAGCGGATGGAAGGATTGGAGCGTCGGCAGCCTGTTCGACGTGGCGCTCACCGGCGACTTGACCGGCGGGATCCAGCTGGTCGGTGGCGGCGCCTATACGCGCATGATCGGCGATTTCGCCAAGAGTCCGGTCACCCGGAGCCGCGACCAGTGGATCGGCGCGCTGGGGTTGGCGTATACTTTCTAGTGCCGCAACAAGTCCGGGAGGACGCGGCGAGCCTCACTTGCTCCACTCGAGCGCCCATTCACGACACGGAGCCAAAGCCGCTGCCTAGCGTTGCTCCCGCCGAACGAGTTGGAGTTCGGCATGGTTCGCCTTTGCGTAGCGTCGCTTGCGTTGATCGTTGCTGTTCCCGCCTTCGCGCAGGAGGCGCCCGCGCCCGACACGGTCAAGACCAACATGATCACGGTCGGTGCGGGCGTAGCCCTGGTTCCCGATTATGTCGGTTCGCGCGACACCAAGATCGTCCCGGTTCCCGGCGCGCGCGTGTCGCTCGACGGGTTCAGCTTCACTCTGGCAGGTAATCGCGGCTGGGCGGATCTGGTGCCGGACAATCGCGGCGTGCGCGGATTCGACATTCAACTGGGGCCGCTGGCGATCCTCGACTTGAATCGGTCGCAAATAGTGAGCGACCCCCAGGTCAATGCGCTCGGCAAGGTACGCGCCGCGATCGAAGGCGGGGTCCAAGCCGGCATCGGCTACCAAGGCCTGATTACCAGCGCCTATGACAAGCTGTCGTTCACCGTCGGATATGTCCACGACCTCGGCAGCGTGCACAAAAGCTATGTGATCTCGCCGGGCGTCACCTATTCGACTCCGTTAAGTCACAAGGTCTTCGTCTCGATCTCGGGTGCGGCCGACTATGCCGGCCGCGGCTTCGCCCAGCGCTATTATGGCGTGACTCCGGCAGGAGCCGCTGCGAGCGGGCTCGCGGCCTATATGCCGGGCAAGGGCTGGGAGGACTGGAACGCCAGCGCGCTGGTCGACATCGCGCTCACCGGCGATCTCACCCATGGCGTCCAGCTGATGGCCGGCGGGACCTATACCCGATTGCTCGGCGATTTCGCCGCGAGCCCGGTCGTCCGCAACCGCAATCAGTGGATCGGGGCCGTCGGCCTGGCCTACACGTTCTAATCGCTTTCGCGAGCATCTCATCCCCAAGAAACGCTACGGCTAAGCCGGATCCTTGAATAGGTCTTTCCCGCGCGCGTCCAAGCGCCTAGAACCATCGCCATCCCCGGGGTGACGCCGTTCCCGCGTCTGAGAGGCAGGCAGGAGCCTGCGACCCGCCGAACCTGATCCGGTTGAAACCGGCGGAGGGAGGGAGTGGTTTTCCCGCATGGAATCCCGCTGCTTCGCTCCGAGACTGAGGAGCGACATTCCATGGCCGACGTACCCGCACGCACCGAGATCGGCGTCACCACCGGACCGATCCGCGGATCGAGGAAGATCCATGTCGGTCCGCGCCGCGTGGCGATGCGCGAGATCGCGCTCGAGCCGTCGTCCGGCGAGCCGCCGGTGCGCGTCTATGACACTTCCGGCCCCTATACCGATCCCGATGCGACGATCGACATCATGGCGGGCCTGCCCGCACTGCGGCGCGAGTGGATCCTCGGCCGTGGCGACGTCGAGGCCTATGACGGGCGCGGCGTGAAGCCCGAGGACAATGGCCAGCTCGGTCCCGATCGTTCGGGCGGCGTCCAGCCTTTCCCGAACGTCGTACGCCGTCCGCTGCGCGCCAAGGCCGGAGCCAATGTCAGCCAGATGCACTATGCCCGGCGCGGCATCATCACGCCCGAAATGGAATATGTCGCCGAGCGCGAGAATCTCGGCCGCGCGCGACTTGCCGAATACGCTCGCGACGGCCAGGATTTCGGCGCCGCGATCCCAGATTATGTCACGCCCGAATTCGTCCGTGACGAAGTCGCGCGCGGCCGCGCGATCATTCCGAACAACATCAACCACCCCGAGAGCGAGCCGATGGCGATCGGCCGCAATTTCCTGGTCAAGATCAATGCCAACATCGGCAACAGCGCCGTCGCCTCCGATGTCGCTAACGAAGTCGACAAGATGGTGTGGTCGATCCGCTGGGGCGCCGACACGGTGATGGACCTCTCGACCGGGCGCAACATCCACGACACGCGCGAATGGATCATCCGCAATTCGCCAGTCCCGATCGGCACGGTGCCGATCTACCAGGCGCTCGAGAAGGTCGGCGGGATCGCCGAGGACCTGACCTGGGAAGTCTATCGCGACACGCTGATCGAGCAGGCCGAGCAGGGCGTCGATTATTTCACCATCCATGCCGGCGTGCGGCTGCCGTATATTCCGATGACGGCGAAGCGCGTCACCGGAATCGTCAGCCGCGGCGGATCGATCATGGCGAAATGGTGCCTGTCGCACCATCAGGAGAGCTTCCTCTACACGCGCTTCGACGAGATCTGCGAGATCATGAAGGCGTACGACATCGCCTTCAGCCTGGGCGACGGCCTGCGCCCGGGATCGATCGCCGACGCCAATGACGAAGCGCAGTTCGCCGAACTCGCGACGCTGGGCGAGCTGACGCAGATCGCGTGGAAGCACGACGTCCAGGTGATGATCGAAGGCCCCGGCCATGTGCCGATGCACAAGATCAAGGCGAACATGGACAAGCAGCTCGAGGCGTGCGGCGAGGCGCCGTTCTACACGCTCGGGCCGCTGACCACCGACATCGCGCCGGGCTATGACCATATCACCAGCGCGATTGGCGCGGCGATGATCGGCTGGTTCGGCACTGCGATGCTCTGTTACGTGACGCCGAAGGAGCACCTCGGGCTTCCCGACCGAGACGACGTCAAGGTCGGCGTCGTCACCTACAAGCTCGCCGCGCACGCCGCCGATCTGGCAAAGGGGCATCCGGCGGCCAAGGTCCGCGACGATGCGCTCAGCCGCGCGCGCTTCGAATTCCGCTGGCGCGACCAGTTCAACCTGTCGTTAGATCCCGATACGGCCGAGCAATATCACGACCAGACGCTGCCGGCGGAAGGCGCCAAGACCGCGCATTTCTGCTCGATGTGCGGACCGAAATTCTGTTCGATGAAGATCACCGCGGAAGTACGCGAGTTCGCGGCGAAGCAAAACCAGGCGGCGGACAGCTTCCTGGCCGCGAGCGATGCCGAGAAGGGCATGGCGGAGATGAGCGAGAAGTTTCGGGAGAAGGGTGGGGAGATCTACCTGCCGGCGGCAGAATAAGGTCGTCGCGCGGTAGGCCCGCAGGCATGGCAACGCGTCGACCTAGCACCGATTCCGGCCCGCACCGGCTTGCGGCACGCAAGGGAAAGCTGCGCGCCGCAAGCGATCGGATGGGCGGTTTCAGGCCGGCTCGGCGACCTTGTTGGTCACCGTCGCCGGAGGCGTGTCGACCTTGTCGAGGGCGAGGCTGTCGTTCTGCGTGCAGCCCGAGGACGTGAACCAGGCATAGTCGGCAGTGGTCGAGCTATAAGTGAAGCGCAGCGGTGACTCGATGTCCTTGCCCGCCTGGACCCACATGTACATCCACACCGTATCGCCTTCGTTGAGCGGCGAATCGGTGAGCGCAAACTCGGTGTATGCCATCTGCGCGTCCTGGCCGACCATCAGCTTCGGGCTCCATTTCCACAGGCCGGAGCTCGATCCCGCCGCGGGCTGGATCTTGCCGTTGTCCACCCAGTACATGGTGAACTCGCAGTTATAGCTGCCCTTGTTGTTCAGATAGAAGCCCGAGATCGTGCCCTGCGAAGCGGCGAGCACGCCCGCGGCCTCGGTCAGCAGGTCGGTGTGCGCGTCCAACCCGCGCACGGTGCGTAGTGCGTTCACTGCCGTCAGCGGATCGTCGGCGGCCCGCTCCGCCAGCCGCGCCTGATCTTCGGTGCTGAGGTTGCTCACATCGCGCAGCGCATAATAGGCCCATTCGGGCGGTCCCTCGAGCACGGCATCGACGAGTTGTCCCGGTTTCAGCTCGCGCGCCGCGGCCGTGAAGATCGTGGAATAATCCGAATCCTTGTTGCCGATGATGCTGCGCGTGGCGTCGGCGCCCAGTTGCTGCATCAGTCTCAGGCCCAATTCCCGTTGTGCCAAAATGTCCATGATCCGCTCCTGCGTTCGGTTGCCAAGGACACACGGGCCCGATGCCGAGACCAGACTGGTTTCGACCAGATTTATTTACAAAATCAATGTCAGCCCGAGTCGTCCTCTTACTAACACGACTCACGTACCCGCACCGTGAATGGTTTCACGATTCAAGCTTGCAGTTAACTTGTGAGTCGTCACTAAACTATAGTGCGCTTATTGGAATCACAAGTCGATACGTCGAGATGAATACCCCTAGTTTTGCCGCGCCTTTGCTCTGAACACTTTCTTTCATCCCGACATCTCGCCCATACCGCATACACGAAGCCCACCGGTCCAAGCGTCGATCTGCCTGCGCGGCCGTGCCGCACGCCCCGCGTTCGTGATAGAAGGCGGTGGCATGCCCCACGTCGCCCATATCGCCCTGATCGTCCGCGACTATGACGAAGCGCTTGCCTTCTATGTCGGCAAGCTCGGCTTCACGCTGGTCGAGGACAGCTACCAGCCCGAGCAGGACAAGCGCTGGGTGACCATCCGCCCGCCCGGCGCGCCGGAGGGTGCGACCACGCTCCTGCTCGCGCGCGCCGCGACGCGCGAGCAGGCCGAATGCATCGGCGATCAGGCGGGCGGGCGCGTATTCCTGTTCCTCGCAACCGACGATTTCGATCGCGACTATGCGGCTTATGTTGCCGCCGGAGTGGCGTTCGTTCGGCCACCAACCGAGCATGGCTATGGCAAGGTCGCGGTGTTCGCGGATCTCTACGGGAACCGATGGGACCTGGTGCAATTTGCCGCAGGGCAGCGCTGAAGCGTGCTGCGAATTTACAAGTGGCGCTCCACGTCCATCGCTTTGTGAAGCACGCGCTGCACGATCACTCGGTCATCGAACAAGTCATAGTAGATCCGGTGGCTTCCATGCGGCAGGCTGTGGATCGGCGGTCGCACGCGTTCGTGCACCGCGCCGATGGCGGGATACTCCGAGATCAAAACGAACGCTTCCGAGAAACCGCGCACATATGATTCAGCGGAATCTTCACCGAACTGTCCGGCGCCATAGACGAAGATCGCTTCGAGATCGGCAGCGGCCGCCTCACTCAATTCAACCGGGATCAAGAAGCACGCCGCTTGCGCCCATCCGCTATGATGTCGTCGATCGTACGATCCGACACTTTCGAAGCCCTGCCTTCCTCGATCGCGGCCTGCAACCGGCGGATCGCCTCTTCGGTCTCCTGATCGCGCCGGACGAGATCGCGCACATAGTCACTGGTGCTGCTGTAGCGCCCCTCCGCGACACGCTGCTCGGCCCAGCTCTTGAGCTTTTCGGGGATCGAGATGTTCATCTGTGCCATGGGCACGACATAGCATTTTGCGCTAAAATTGCCAAACGATCACCGCTTGCGCACGAATTCCGCGCGCAGCACCAGGCCCTTGATGCCTTCATATTTGCAGTCGATCTCCTGCGCATCGCCGGTCAGGCGGATCGACTTGATCAGCGTGCCGCGCTTGAGGGTCTGGCCCGCGCCCTTTACGACGAGGTCCTTGATCAGCGTGACCTGATCGCCGTCGGCGAGCACATTGCCGACCGAATCGCGTACCACCACGGCTTCGTCGGGCGCGGGCGCACCGCCGGCCTGCGACGCCGGCACCCATTCGCCGCTCGCCTCGTCATAGACATATTCCTCGTCGTCGCTTGCCATGCATCGCTCCTGTCGGCGGTCGCCTTACGCTTCGCTTCCTCGCTCCGCCAGCCACTCTTGACCGCCGGCTTCGGACCCGCGACCAGTGCCCATGGATAGCGATCCGGGACGAGCGATGACCGTTGAACAGCCAGAGTTGCCGGTGGAATTCGATCCTGACGAACTCGACGACCTGCTTCTCGAATGTCCCGACGAGGACAACACGATGCTGTTCGCGGAGCTCGAAGGCTATCTCGCCGGCGTGATCGTATCACCGCATCCGATCCCACAGGACTCCTGGCTGCCATATATCTGGGGTGGATCGGAGCGGGCCTTTCCCGACGACCCGGCGCGGTCGACGCGGCTTTCGGAGCTGATCCTCGCGCGGCATCGCGAAATCACGGATGCATTCCAGCAGGGCGGCCTGGCCTATGCGCCCTATTACGACATCGACGTCGACGAAAGTCCGCTGTGGCAGATCTGGGCGGAAGGTGTGTTCCATGCGATGGCGGTGAGCGGCAAACCCTGGGACGGGCTGCTCAAAAGCCGCGACGAAGACCTGAAGGCCGCTGCGTCGGGTCTGTTCTTCTTCATCGCCCAGGCGAAAAATCTCGAAGTCGACGACTCCATCGCGTTCGAGATGGATGAAGCAGAAGCACCCGATATGCTCCCGTATCTGGTCGAAACACTCTATCGCCGGCAGCACGGACTACGACGCGTCGTCCTGGCCGAGGGCCCGACGCGCGCGGCACCTAAGATCGGCCGCAACGACCCCTGTCCATGCGGATCGGGGAAGAAATACAAGAAGTGCTGCCTGAACGGCTGACGCGTGCCGTCTCGCAACCGGGCGCCGCGCTCCCGCGTTCCTCCTGCCAGATAGAACAGGAGAGGACCATGCGCCTCATCACGGCATTGCTGCTCACCACCGCGCCGGCGATCGTCAGCGCGCAGGACGCCGAGAACCGGCTTCCTGGCCCCGGCACCGCAGTCGAACGCGTCACCATGCATCCGGGCGAGACCGCGAGCTTCACACTCGCGCCCGGCAAGGATCATCAGCTGCTCCACGCCGCGGATCCCGGCACCAAGGGCGCGATCACGATCCGCTACGACGCCGACGGCGCGCGCAGCACGGTCACGGCGACCAGCCGCACCGGCTACGAGACGGTGTTCTCGATTCTCGCCGACCGCGACGGCAGCGGCGCGTTCAAGCCCGCGGCCGAAGTGCAGCTGCCGGGCAACGGCACGCCGACGGTGCGTGTGTTCGAAGGGAGCCTCGGCACGATCAACGTCGGCAGCTTCGCCGGCGGGCCACACGGCGATCATCCGCACCCGCTCGACGGCGCGAACTGAGCCTGCGATCGCCAGTTTTCGCGGTTGATCCGGCGCAAGGCGGACGGGCCTCGCGGGGCGCACGCAGTGCCGGATTTCGTTTGCGTCACTTACGAATTCCGTGCGAAATCCACGGGACAGCCGCGGGCGCAGCCGCCCGGCACCGGAGAGGGACCTATGGCCAAGATCATCGGCGGCTTCGCCGTCTCGCACACACCGACCATCGCCTTCGCGCATGACGCGAACAAATATGACGATCCGGTGTGGGCGCCGATCTTCGAAGGCTTCCGCCCGGTCAAGGAGTGGCTCGCCGAGCAGAAGCCCGACGTGATCTTCTATGTCTACAACGACCATATGACATCGTTCTTCACCCATTATTCGCATTTCGCGCTGGGCGTGGGCGAGGAATATGCGCCAGCCGACGAGGGCGGCGGCCAGCGCGACCTGCCGGCGATCAAGGGCGACCCCGACCTTGCGCAGCATATCGCGCGCGTGATGGTCGCGAACGAATTCGACCTCGCCTATTGGCAGGGCATGGGGCTCGACCATGGCGCCTTCTCGCCGCTGTCGGTGCTGCTCGACTATGATGCGAGCGGCTGGCCGGTGCGGCTGGTACCGTTGCAGTGCGGCGTGCTCCAGCATCCCATTCCGTCGGCCAAGCGCTTCTGGGATTTCGGCCGCTCGCTACGCCGCGCGATCCAGAGCTATCCCAAGGACATCAAGGTGGCGATCGCCGGCACCGGCGGGCTTTCGCACCAGGTGCACGGCGAAGGCTGCGGCTTCAACAATCCCGAATGGGATGCGAAGTTCATGGAGCTGCTGGCGAACGATCCCAAGTCGCTGCTCGGCAAGACGGTGGTCGATCTCGCCAAGCTCGGCGGTTGGGAAGGCGCCGAAGTGGTGATGTGGCTGCTGATGCGCGGCGCGTTGAGCACCAAAGTCAAGAAGCTGCACCAGAGCTATTTCCTGCCGTCGATGACGGCGATCGCGACGATGCTGTTCGAGGACCTGGGCGACGACGCACCGCCGACCGAGAGCGACGAAGCGTTGCGCGCGCGCGCGACGCACGAGCTGGCCGGTGCCGAGGAACTCGCCGGGACCTATCCGTTCACGATCGAGCGCGCCGTGAAGGGCTTTCGCATCAACCACTTCCTCCATCGGCTGATCGAGCCCGACTTCCGCAAGCGCTTCGTCGAGGACCAGGAGGGCCTGTTCGCCGAATCGGACCTGACCGACGAGGAGAAGGAACTGATCCGCAGCCGCAACTGGATCGGCATGATCCACTATGGCGTGATCTTCTTCATGCTCGAGAAGATGGCGGCGGTGCTCGGCATCGGGAACATCGACGTCTATGCCGCCTTTCGCGGCATGACCGTGCCCGAGTTCCAGAAGACCCGGAACGCCGCGATCACCTATTCGGTGGCGGGGAAGAAATAGGCCGCAACGCTGCAAGATTGCCGTCATCCCCGCGAATGCGGGGAGCCAAGGCAACGCAGGACACCGCTCGTGACCCTGGGTCCCCGCTTTCGCGGGGAAGACGACTACTCGCCGGTATCGCGCACCCGCCGCGCCGCCTCCACCAGCAACACCGGCACGCCGTCGCGCACCGGATAGGCGAGCCCGGCCTGGTCGGACACCAGTTCCTGCGCCGGTTCGTCGTAGCGCAGCGGCGTCCGAGTCGCAGGACAGACCAGCTTCGTGAGCAGCCAGGGATCGAGGCTCATTGCAGCGTGCCTCCGTCTTCGCTGGCGCGACCGAAGAATTGCATCAGCTGGACGACCAGCTCGGCGCGATCGGCGAGCGGGCGGGCTTCGAGCAGCGCCTGTTTCGAGGCCGGATCGAACGGCGCGATCTGGGCGATGCCGTTCACCAGCGATTCGTCGTCGAGCCGCGACACCGCTTCCCAATCGACGGCATAGCCATGGGCATCCGCGAAACGCCGCGATTCCTGTTCGAGCGAGGCGCGCCCCGCCGCCGACAATATTTCGCCCTCGGCACCGGCGATCAGCTCGGCCTCGACCTGACGAAACAAGGTGGACACGGTGAGCTCGCGCACCACGCGGAACAACGATAACCCTTCGAGCACGATGTCGTAGCGCCCGTCGGGCAGCGCCTCGACTTCGGCGATCCGCCCGACGCACCCGATCGCGAACAGCGCCGGTGGCTCGTCGGCGTCGCGCGGCTGGATCATGCCGATCCGCCGATCACGCGCGAGGCTGTCGGCGACCATCGCGCGATAACGCGGCTCGAAGATATGCAGCGGCAAGTGCATGCGCGGGAACAGCAGCGCGCCCGCCAGAGGAAAGATCGACAGCCGCACCGTCATCCGAACAGGATCGCCGAGAGCCTCCGGCGCTGCGCCGCCACCCAGGGATCCTCGAGCCCCGTGACTTCGAACAGCTTGAGCAGCTGCTTGCGCGCGGCGCCGTCGTTCCATTCGCGATCGTCGGCGATCAGCGCGAGCAGCGTATCGGCCGCCGCCTCGCGGTTGCCCGCCGCCAGCTGCCCGCCCGCAAGCTCGAGCCGCGCATCATAGTCCTGCGGATTGGCCGCGACGTGCGCCGCCAGCCGCGACAGATCGTCGACCGGCCGAGCGTCGCGCGCGAGCGCAAGTGCCGACTTGGCGCGTTCGATCTCGGGCGCCTTCGCCAGTTCGAGCGGCAGCGCGGCGATCGCCGCCTCGGCTTCGTCGGTCCGCCCGGCCGCGACCAGCGCACGGATCCGCCCAGCGAGCGCGCCGGCATGCTCGGGCGCCATCTCGACGATCTGGTCGAAGATCGCAATTGCGCGCTCGGCGTCGCCGTCGGCGAGTACCTGCTCGGCCATTTCGACCAGCGGCTCGATTTCGGCGGCGAGTGCCTGTTCCTCGCCCTGAATCGGCAGCTGCTTGAGCATCTGGTCGAGCATCTGGCGCAGCTGGCCCTCGGTCCGCGCGCTCGTCAGATCGGCGACGAGCTGGCCCTGGAACATCGCATAGACGGTCGGGATCGTTCGAACCTGGAACTGCCCGGCGAGAAACTGATTCTTGTCGACGTCGACCTTGTAGAGCAGCACGCCCTTGTCGGCATATTCGGCAGTGACCTTTTCGAGCATCGGCGCCAGCGCCTTGCACGGGCCGCACCATTCGGCCCAGAAATCGAGTACCACCAGCTTGTGCATCGACGGCTCGACGACGTCGCGGCGAAAGGCCTCGACGGCTTCGCGTTCGGCGGCGGACAGTCCCAGCGTGGCCACGTACGATTCCTTCCGGTCCCTGAAATTGCACGCGCTATGTGGGTGATTGCGGCCGCGAGGCCAAGTCTTTTCCGATGCACGGAATTGGGCCTTGCCCGCTTCCAGGACCGATGCTAGAGGCCGCCGCCTTACCCGCCCAGCGCCTCCCGGCGCGGGCCAGCGCCAGAGCGGGCGTAGCTCAGGGGTAGAGCACGACCTTGCCAAGGTCGGGGTCGAGGGTTCGAATCCCTTCGCCCGCTCCAGCGGTCCTATTTGGCTGCCGAATAGCTTCCCGCAAGCGGTTCGCTTGAACCCTCGAGTCCTTTGTTGGCCCTCCGCGCTACAGCGCTACGGGCGGGGTTCGAATCCCTTCGCCCGACGCACGAACCGTCGAGCCTCGCGCCTGCTTCGCGCGCAATCTTTAGCGGGTGGCTGCTAGGTCCGTCACGGGCCGACGCGACGAATGGGCGCCGCGCGTCGGTTCGTGGAGGGACGGCGGCGACCTGCCGCGCCTACCACTGGATCGACGTGTTCACCTTCTTGAGCACATAGGCCATGCTGATGCTCGACAGAAACTTCTTCCAGGGGTCTGGGCCGACCGAATAGGTGCGTCCGCCGATTTCCCACACGGCGACGGCGCGCCCGCTCAGACCGGCAGCGCGCGCGCGTGCCTGGAGCTCGGCGAGCACCTTGTCCTGATCCCGGGGACCTTTCATGCCGAAATTGCCGCTGAGCGGAAAGAGCAGCATGTCCTGCCCCTGCTCGCGGATATGAGCGACTTTGAAGGACGGCATAGATAACCTCGTCTCGATGTCGGGAAGGCAAGGCAACTCCGCTTCCCGAGGGATTCACGTCAAACACACCGGCATGGCGAACCACGCATGTGAAGGAATTATAGAGACTTTGTGGACCGTTATTGTTAACGGGCCGTTTTCGTGCGGTTTGCAAGCTTCGGCATCGCCGAAATTGCTCCTGCGGCGGCTTCGTTATGAGCCGCCACCGAAGCTCACCGCGGATAGAATTGAAGCCTGAGGACCAGTGCGATGGCCGGTTGTTCAGCGCCCGTTCGGATTTCGCCGCTAGTGGTTCCCGCGCCATGTTGAGACTGCTCGCTCCTCTCGCGCTTCTGCTCGCCCCGGCCGCCGCCTTCGCCGGGCCGGCGAGCGACGGCAATTTCCAGCCGAGCGAATGGCGCAACCCCCGCAACACCGTCCACATCCGCGCGGCGAACTGCGGCACCAATTTGTGCGGCGTGGTAGTGTGGGCGAGCACCGCCGCAAAGACCGACGCCGGCAGTGATGCGCAGCTTGTCGGTACCCAGATCCTGCGCGACTTCCGCCCCACCGGCCACAACAGCTGGCGTGGCAGCGTCTATGTCCCCGACATCCGGCACACCTTCTCGGGCACGCTCACCGTGGTCGATTCGGACACGATGGTCGGCAAGGGCTGCGTGCTGTTCGGCCTGCTCTGCAAATCGCAGATCTGGACGCGGCTGCGCTAGGCTTTGCCGGAATGAACGCCCGGCGATACCATCGCCGCATGCGAATCGCTGCGCTCCTCCTTCTTGTCCTGCCCGTCGCGGCTTATGCCGCCGACGATCCGGTGTGGCACAATCCCTCGAACAGCGTGCATGTGCGCTCCTATCCTTGCGGCGCGAACATGTGCGGATCGGTCGTGTGGGCGAACGACAAGGCGACGGCCGATGCGCGGCGCGGCGGCACCGACCCGCTGGTCGGCGCGGAGCTGTTCCGTGACTTCGCGCCCGCGGGAACCGGCCTGTGGCGCGGCAAGGTGTTCGTTCCCGACATCAACAAGACCTTCAGCGGCACCGTGCGCCGCGTCGACGACGAAACGCTCGAAGCCAAGGGTTGCCTGGTCGGCCACATCGGCTGCCGCTCGCAGATCTGGAAGCGCGTGCATTAAGCGAAAGACGGAGAAAGGCATGATTCGCGTCGGGATCGGCGGCTGGACGTTCGAGCCGTGGCGCGGGACCTTCTATCCCGAAGGGCTATCACAGAAGAAGGAACTCGAATTCGCCAGCCGCGCGCTGTCGACGATCGAGATCAACGGTACCTATTATTCGACGTTCAAGCCCGCGACCTTCGCCGGATGGGCGGCGACCGCGCCAGACGGCTTCGTGTTCACGATCAAGGGCTCGCGCTTCTGCACCAACCGCAAGCTGCTCGCGGAGGCAGGCGAATCGGTCGCGCGGTTCGTCGGCCAGGGGCTGGTCGAGCTCGGCGACAAGCTCGGGCCGATCTTCTGGCAGTTCATGGCGACCAAGAAGTTCGACCCCGACGATTTCGGCGCGTTCCTCGCGCTGTTGCCGCGCAAGGAAGCCGGCGTGAAGCTGCGCCACGCGGTGCAGGTGCGCCACGACAGCTTCCACGTGCCGGCGTTCGTCGACATGTGCCGAGATGCCGGTGTCGCGATCGTCTATGCCGATTCGCCCGAATATCCAGCGATCGCCGACATCACCTCGGACTTCGTCTATGCCCGGCTCGAAGCGGGCGAGGACGGCAATGCCAGCTGTTATCCGGCGGCCGACATTCCGAAATGGGCGAAAGTCGCCGAGACCTGGGCGGCAGGTGGCAGGCCCGAGGGCCTGCCCTATGCGAGCGACGCGGTCCCGCCGACACAACCGCGCGACACATTCATCTATTTCATCCATGGCGGAAAGGTCCGCGCGCCGGCGGGCGCCCAGGCGCTGGCGGCGGCGATCAAAGACCGAGCGGCCTGAGCGGCGCGCCGACCGTGCCGGCGACCATCGCCGCCTGGATTCCCGGCACCGGCCAGACGCGGGCAAGGGATCCGACCAGCCAGTCGCGCAGCAGCGGCAGCAGCCGGCTGTCCGATTGATAGATCGGCGTGAGCCAGCGGCTCATCATCTGGTAGCGCCGCACGTGTCGCGTGCGCATCGCCACTGCGGCGGCAAGCGCATCGGCCAGCGACTCCTGCTCGCGCAGGGCCTTGGCGAGCGCCCAGGCGTCGAGCAGCGCCATGTTCGCGCCCTGGCCGAGCTGCGGGCTGGTCGCGTGCCACGAATCGCCGATGTGGATCAGCGCTTCCTCGGCAGGCGAATCGAGCGTGCGATGCGCATAGCTGGCGTGCGTGAGCTGCGCGGAATCATGGATCGCGTCGAGCAGCGGCTGTGCCTCAGGCCAGAGAGCGGCCACTTGCGCCTTCCATGGCGCCAAGCCGGCCACGCGCCATTTGGGCAGTCTGTCGCCGCGGATCGACCAGAAGAACGCCGCCTGCTCCTGCGTCTGGCCAGGGAGCCGTCCGATCGGCAGCACGCCAACCATCGTGTGCGCACCGACATAGCGCTGTTGCAACGCATGCGCGTCGAGCCCAGCCGGCAGCGGCAGGCTGGCCCATAGTGCGCCATAGGTCAGCGCGCGCGTAGTCGGCGGCGTCAGCACCGACCGCACGCCGAGCGCGTCGACCAGCAGGTCGAACGGTCCGGCGGTGCTGCCGTCCTGGAACAGCAGCCGGCGGCCGTCGCTCGCCATTGCCGCGCGCGTGACGTTTCGGCCGGTCTCGATGCGGATTCCCGCCGCGACGACGGCGCCGTGAAGGATCGCGAACAGCGTCGCGCGGTGCACGCCGATACCGAACGCGTCCGGCCCGAGCGCGGCGTAGCGCACGTCGAGCACCGTGCGACGCCCGGCGCAGCCATGCAGCCGATCGATGCGCGCGCCTTGTGCGAGCAGTGTCTCGCCCAGCCCCATGGCGTGCAGCACCGCCAGCCCCACCGGCTGGATTATCAGCCCCGAGCCCAGCGGCCGCGGCGCATCGAACCGCTCGAACAGAGTGACGCGGTGTCCGTCGCGCCGGAGCAGCAGCGCGGCCGCCAGTCCGGCCGGCCCGCACCCGGCGACGGCGATGTTCAGCGGTTTCAGAACGCGGCGATCCCGGTGATTGCGCGCCCGAGGATCAGCCCGTGCACGTCGTGCGTGCCCTCATAGGTGTTGACCGTCTCGAGATTGATCGCGTGGCGCATGACATGGAATTCGGCCGAGATACCGTTGCCGCCATGCATGTCGCGCGCGACGCGCGCGATATCGAGCGCCTTGCCGCAATTGTTGCGCTTGAGCAGCGAAATGCCCTCGGGCGCGAGCGTGCCCTGGTCGAACATGCGTCCGGCGCGCAGCACGGCCTGGAGCCCGAGCGCGATCTCGGTCTCCATATTGGCGAGCTTCAATTGCACGAGCTGGTTGGCGGCCAGCGGCTTGCCGAATTGCGCGCGATCGAGCGTGTATTGGCGCGCGGCTTCGAAACAGGCCTCGGCCGCACCCATGCTGCCCCAGGCGATGCCGTAGCGCGCACGGTTGAGGCAGCCGAACGGTCCCTTCAGGCCCTGGACGTCGGGCAGCAGCGCGTCCTCGCCGACTTCGACGCCGTCCATCACGATCTCGCCGGTGATCGAGGCGCGCAGCGAGAGCTTGCCTTCGATCTTGGGCGTGCTGAGCCCGGCGACACCGCGTTCAAGCACGAACCCCTTGATCGCGCCGCCATGCGCTTCGGACTTGGCCCACACGACCATCACATCGGCGATGGGCGAATTGGTGATCCACATCTTGGTGCCGGTGAGGCGATAGCCGCCGTCGATCCTTGCCGCACGCGTGCGCATCGATCCGGGATCGGACCCGGCGTCGGGCTCGGTCAGCCCGAAACAGCCGACCCATTCGCCCGTCGCGAGCCTCGGCAGGTACTTCTCCCGCTGCGCCTCGGTGCCATAGGCGTGGATCGGGTACATCACGAGCGACGACTGCACGCTCATTGCCGAGCGATAGCCCGAATCGACGCGCTCGACTTCACGCGCGACCAGCCCATATGCGACATAGCCGAGCCCGGCGCCGCCATAGGTTTCGGGGATCGTCGCACCGAGCAGGCCGAGCGCGCCCATCTCGGACATGATTTCGCGATCGAACCGCTCTTCGAGGAACGCCGAGGTCACGCGTGGGAGCAGCTCGCCTTGCGCGTAATCGCGCGCGGCGTCGCGCACCATGCGTTCCTCGTCGGTAAGTTGCGCGTCGAGCGCGAACGGATCCTGCCAGTCGAAACTGCCCATTTTTGCCATGGGCTTGTCCTAGGGCGTGTGCGGAGCCGATTGAACCCCTTTCGGCGCACAGAATCCGCCCCAGAAATTACCGCTCCCCTCCCTGCAAGGGAGGGGTTGGGGGAGGGTGCGCGTTAGCGCGCTTCCAAGCGCCGAGGAATTGGCTGACGCCAACCCACCCCTAACCCCTCCCTTGCAGGGAGGGGAACCGGGCAGGACACGCCACTCGCGGCATCCTTGTTGCTCCGGATTCCAGCCTGCGCAGGGTGACGATGAGGCGGTCTACCGCCCGGGCGCCTTGAGCGCGGCTTCTTCGAGCGTCGCCAACCCGTGCTGCGCGTCGATGTAGCGCTTGGCGGCGGCCATCCAGTCGTCGGCGTTGCGCGCGCCGGGGAGGCGCGCGACTTCGGCGAGCGCGGCTTCGACCTGGCCCTGGTCGAGTGCGCGGCGCGCGCGCTTGATGCGTTCGGCCGGGCGCGGGCTGGGCACGTCTTCGCGACGGAGCACGACGAGGTCGCCCAACTGCCGGCGGAAGATCGTGAACCAGCTCTCGTCGGGATTGCCGACCGCGGCGCGCGGTGCGATCTGGTCGAGCGCGAACCTCAGATCCTCGAGCGTGACTGGCTTTTGCGCCGCCGTGACGATCGCCGCGACGGCTTCACGCTGCGCATCGCCGAAGCGCGCGTGGAGCTGGGGTTCGAGATAACCGAGCGGCTGGCCCCGCGTGAGCGCGCGCCGCGCCGCCTGCACCACCATCAGTGCCTCGGCGCGCACGGCATAGGCGGCGGCATTGCGCGCGCCGTTCTCGATGCCGGTCAGTCGCAGCGCAAGCTGGTCGAGCTGCACCGAGATCGCCTGCTCGCGCACAGTGAGAATGGCGGAATCGGGGCGCGGCATCCCGGCGGCGGGAAGCGGCGTCGGCGTGGCGACCGGGGTCGGAGTGGGAGCCGGCGCCGGCGCGCCCATGCCGAACCAATGGAAGCTGAACGCGAGCAGCATCGCCAGCACGCCGCACAGGAACGCGGCGACGCCGACCGTCCACGGGCTACGCGCCCAGGACATACGGTCGCTTTCAGTCGCCAGAGGCTCGTCGCCGATCACGTGCCCCTTATTCCCCGGCGCGTGGCTCGCGGTCAATCGGGCAGCGCGAGCGCCAGGTCGATCAATGCTTCGGAAATGGGTTCGGCCGCGACTGCGATCTGCCGCCATCCTCCACCGGCCGCGGCAGCCACCGCCGAACTCACCGCTGCGAGCGCGATTTCGGCGCGATCGAGGCAGTGCTCCTCGGCAAGCGCGGCGAGTCGCTGGCCCGCGCGCGCCGACTGGATCAGCGCGATGCTGCCCAGGAGGCGATGCGCGGCGTCACGGTCGATGGGGAGCGCCTCGCTCGCATAGACGGCTATGACTTCGGCGATCGCGCCGCCTGGTTCGAGCGTGCGTTCGCGCCCGCCGATGTGCAGCGCGCGCCGCATGCCGCTCGCGGCCGCCGCCGCGACCAGCTCGGCGCC
>Ga0207711_10000501_pt1 | contig 40405 bp, 36 predicted proteins | sample KBSS34metaG_FD_184401 | JGI IMG/M metagenome (GOLD analysis project Ga0207711, IMG submission 184401) | Switchgrass rhizosphere microbial communities from Kellogg Biological Station, Michigan, USA - KBS S3-4 metaG (SPAdes) (version 2) | ecosystem: Host-associated > Plants > Roots > Rhizosphere... | reverse complement strand
CCCGCGGCGAACGCGACGTCGGCGGAGGAGAGCATCAAGGCGGCATCGGACGATCCCTTGCGCGCGCGGCGCAGGAGGTCGCGGGCGCGCCGCAGCGTGGCGGCATCGGGAGCGGCGCCCGCGTCCTCGAGAAGGGAGCGCGCCTGGGCGGCGAGCGCGGCGGGATCCGACGAGCAGTCTCCGGCCGCGGGCGCCGGAGCCTCCGGAGCGGGCGCGGCGTCCTGAGACGCCGTGAAGGCGAGCGCGGCGAGAAGAGCCTCGAGGATCATTTCTCGTCGCGCGCCGAGAGGCCGAGCTTGTTGAAGCGCAGCCGCACCGCGCGCGCCTCCTTCGCCGATGCGGAGCCGGTCATCCGCTCCGCCATGCGCGCGAAGTCGCCGCCCGCCTCCCGGAAGAGGGCGCGCAGCGCCGAGCGTTCGAGCTCGCGGCGGAAGCCCGCCACCGAGGAGGCGCGCGGCCGCTCGGCGGAGCCGGAGCCGAATCCGGCGAATCCGCTGAAACCTGCGCCGGACGGCGGCGGCTCGGAGGCGCGCGCGCCGGCGAGCAGGTCGAAGAGCATGCGCGGGTCGAGCGGAATCCGGACGCGGCCGCCCCGGTCCAGCGAGGCGCCCGGCCCGGCGTAGACGGCGGCCGCGAGCGAATCGGCCAGGATCATCTCGAACTGCCGGAGGTTTCCCGGCCAGGGGTGCCGCTGCATCGCCGCCCAGGCCTTCCCGGGCAGGACGAACACGACCGCGGAGGCGGAGTCGCGCGCCTCCCGCTCCGAGACGGCCAGAGTGAAGGCGTCGGCGGGCTCGGGGTCGGGTCCGCCGGCGGCGCGGACGAGCGATGCGATCGCGCGCCGGTGCCGCGGGTTGTCCCAGAACGCGGAGGCGGTCAGGCGCGCGAGCTCGGGCAGGTCCTCCCGCCTCTGTGACAGGGGCGGGAGCTCGAGCGCGAGGGACGGGTTCAGCCGCATCAGGAGGTCCGACCGGAAGCTCCCCTCCGCCGTCCGGCGCCCGAGCGCCGCGTTGGACGCGGCATGAGTCAGCGCCGCGTTGGACGCGGCATGAGCCAGCGCCGCGTTGGACGCGGCATGAGTCAGCGCCGCGTTGGACGCGGCGACCACGCGCGCCGTGTGCGGCGTCTCCGCGGCGCTGCCGAGACGGCGGATCGTCCCGTCGTTCAATGCCGTCAGCAGCATCTTCTGCGCGTCCGGCGCGAGGTTCTCGATCTCGTCGAGGAAGAGCGTCCCGTCCGCCGCGGCCTCGAAGACCCCGGGCCGGTCCGCGACCGCCCCCGTGAAGGAGCCGCGCAGCGCGCCGAAGAGCGCCGCCTGGAGGAGGCCCTCGGGCACCGTCGCGCAGTCGAAGGCGACGAAGGCGCCCGGGCGACCCGAGAGAGGGTGGATCACGTCGCGGACGAGAAGGCTCTTGCCCGTCCCCGTCGGCCCCGTCACGAGCAGCGGCATCGGCGTCGGCGCGAGCGCGGAGACCTTGCGGCGCAGCTCCCGCATCGCGGCGCTCGTTCCCCAGAAGAACCGGCCCGTGCGCTGCGGGGCGGCGCGCTCCTCCAGGATCCGCCGCAGGCGGGAGACGAGGAGGCGGCCCGAGCCCGACTCCTCCTCGGCGGCCGCGTACGTGAAGGCGTCCGCCTTGAGCTCCAGCGCCTCCTGCTCGAACGGAATCTCCTCGTACGCGGTCGTCAGCAGGACCGCGATCTCGGGGCGGCGGCGCCGGAGCCGCTCGAGGATGAACAGGCCCTGGCGGTCCCGGCGCTCCCGCCGCAGCCGGCGCGCCGCGGCCGACTCGCCGAGCGGACGCTCGTCGGGGAGCAGCTGCTCGTCCGGCAGATCGAAGCGAAGGTCGAGGACGACCACGTCGGGAGGACGGCGGCCCTCGAGAACCGGCGCCGCCTCGCGCCACGACCGCGCGTGCGCCCGCGCCTCGCCGCCGGAGCGTACGGTCTGGATCTCGAGCTCGGGCGCCTCCCGCGCGAGCAGCTCCGCGGTCCTGGGCTGGTCGTCGATCACCAGGACGCGGGCGCGCGGCCGGGTCCGCGCGCTCATCGTCGCGAGTCCCGCCGCGCCTCGCTCGCCAGCGCGCGGCACTCCGAGGCGACGCGTCGCGTCAGGGCGTCGAGCCTCTCGAGCTCCGGCCGCGAAAGCGACGGCAGCCGGACGGTCAGCCCGCGGACCTCCTCGATCGCCGAGGCGATGTCGTCCACCCGCCGTCCGAGCGCGCCGGCGAAATGCCGTCCCTCCTCGAGTCGCCAGGCGTCGAAGACCTCGGCCGCGGATTGACTGCCCGAATCATCCCGCCGGGTCGTCGCCACGTCGGCGTGGAGGCGCTCGCGCAGCGCCTCGGTCTCCGTCTCCGGGACCTCCGGCGCCGAGAAGCGGATCGCCTTCGCCAGATCGTGCCTGAGACGCTCCGCCGCCTCCGAGACTCCCATGGCGGCCCAAGCATACGGCGCGGGCGGGCGGGCAGGCAAACCGAAATCTCCGATTTGGGACAAGGTACTCCAAATCGGAGCACAAAGAGCTCGAAATCGCCCGTTTTTCCGGGCACGCGGCTTGAAGTGGCAACGGCTCGTGGGCCGCCGCGAGCGCGGACCCGAACGAAAGCGAGGACGCCATGTCGACGTCGAGCCTGAATCTCAATGACCCCTTCGAGCCCGATCCCGAGGAGCCGTCCAAGATCGAGCCGGAGCGGGAAGCCGAGCCGGCCTGGTGGCGCGCGCTGCACTCCAGGCTGCCGAAGCTGGGGATCCATGGGCGGATCCCGTGGGAGCCTCTGCGCCGCCTCTCCCTCCTCGCCCTGCTCGTCCTCGGCGCGGTCCTCCTCTGGCGCGGCGTCGAGAAGAGCCTCCGGAGCATTCCGCCCGGCTGGGTCGGCGTCAGCGTGAACCGCCTCACCGGCTCCGTCGCGGTGCTCGACCCGGGCACCTTCCTGCGACCCTCCGCGCTCTTCCAGATCCATCCCGTCCGGATCTCGGACCAGCTGCTCTCCGGGGACGAGGGCCAGTTCAACGTGACGACGAAGGAGGGCGTCCTCGCGCGCGTGAGCGTGCAGGCGCGCTGGGCGATCAGCCGCAAGAGCCTCCTCGCGACCTGGTCGGCCCTGCCGCAGCGGCCGGGCGAGGAGCTGGTCGCGCCGGTCCTCTTCGCGGCGTTCCGCACGGCGGCGCCGCGGTACGAGGTCCTCAAGCTCATCGCCGAGCAGCGGGAGGAACTCTCCGCCGTCGCGGCCGCGACCGCCCGCGAACGCCTGGCGGAGAGCGGGATCGTCCTGAAGGAGGTCCTGATCGGCGACCTCCAGCTCCCCGAGGAGTTCGAGAAGGGCCGCCTCGCGATGGTCGACGAGGTCCAGACGACCGAACGGCTCGACGTGACGCTCAAGAAGAGGGCCAAGCAGATCGAGGAGACCCGGCTCACGGCGGAGGCGCAGAAGGCTCGACAGATCCAGGAGGCCGAGGCCGCGGCGGAGCAGAAGGTGATCGGCGCGCGCGCCGAGGCCGACTCGATGAAGCACGTCCTCGCCCTCAAGGAGAAGCAGATCGAGCAGCGCAAGCTCGAGGCCGAGGCGGAGCGGCAGTCGATCGTGGAGCGCGCACACGCCGCCGCCGACGCCGCCAAGATCCAGGCGATCGGGGCCGCGGAGGCCACGCGCATCCAGACCGAGGCCGAGGCCGAGCGGCGCCGGACGATGGCGGACGCGGAGGCCTACGCGACCCGCACCAGCTCGCTCGCCGAGTTCGAGGGCCTCGAGCGCGAGGCGCGGCTCGTCACGGCCAATCCGCTCCTGATCCCCAAGACCTTCGCCGACCGACTGTCCGACCGCGTCCAGGTCATCCTGACGCCGTCCATCGGCGGCGAAGCGTTCACCGGCGAGTTCGTCAAGCGCGCCGCGAGCGGCCAGTCCGTAGTCGCCGAGCAGGCCGAGCCGTCGCAGACGGCGAAGGTGGCCTCGCGCAAGAAGTCCAAGAGCGAATCCACGTCGCACACGCAGTAACTAACGACCAGCGACTAACGACTAACGACTAACGACTAACGGAGAACGCCATGAAAGAGCTCGCCCGGACCCTCATCCCCCGCTTCGCGCTCGCCCTGCTCCTGTCTCTCGGCTTCGCGATCGCCTGCTCCGTGGCGCTCGGCGAGGAGGGCGCCGAGCCGCCGGGCTCGGATCTCTTCACCTCTCCCCGCGAGGCGCTCCTGCGCGAGAAGCCCTCGCCGAACGGCCGCGTCCTGGGGCGCCTCCCGCAGGGAACGCGCCTGACGCTGGTCGAGGCGCGCCCGGCCTTCCTTCGCGTCAACGGTGGCTGGATCTCGCGCGAGGTCGTCGTCGTCTTCGCTCCCGATTCCGCCGCAACCCGCGAGCTCGTGACGGTCGGCCGCACGCTCTCGAAGACCGACGCGCAACGACGCCTCGCGGCCGCGCTGCTCCTGCGCGCGTCCGACCGGCTGCGCGAGTCGAACACGCCCGACCCGGAGGTCGAGCTGCTCCTCGGCGAGACGGCCGAGGCCCTCGCGGCCGGCGGCGGGACGTTCCCGCCGGAACTCGGCATCGTCGACAGACCCGGCGCGCCGGGGACCCGCGCCACCTACGGAGGCGCCGCGTTCCAGCGCGCGCTCGATCTCCTCGGCAAGGACACGAGCCCGGAGTGTGCGGGCCTGCGCGAGCGCGCGACCGCGGGCCTCCTGCGCACGCGATTCCCGGAGCGCTCCACGAACCTCACGACCCTCACCGAGGAGTCCGCGGCGTGGCTGGCGCTGGCCGAGACCGCCGAGGATCCCGGCGTGCTGCGCTCGGCCGCCGAGCGCGCGGGGCTCGCCTCGCTCGCGCTGGGCCGCTACCTCCTGGCTCTCGGGAAAGCCGACGAGATCGTGAAGCTCCAGGAGCGCGTGCGCTTCGCGGGCGCGCGCGTCCAGTCGCGAGTCCCCGGCGGCACCGAGGGGCGACGGCTCAACTCGCGCGGCGTGATCCTGCGCGCCATGAGCGGGAACGGGACGGCCACGTTCCCGCAGGAGGTCAGGAGCGCCGGCCCCGTGCGCGAGCGGACAGCGCGCATCGAGGGCAAGCTCGGCGCGCTGCAGCTCGTCGTGGAGACCCGCGTCGGCAACACGCGAGACGTCGCGGTCCGCAAGGCCGCGGTGCCGATCCTTCCCGTGCCCGGGTCGCTCCGGATCGCGCCGGACGGGAAGGCCGTCGCGTGGGTCGAGGTCGCGGGCCCCTCCCTCCTCGTCCCCGTGATCGCTTCGCTCGAAAGGGACGAGCCGGCGCGCGAGATCGCCTTCCTCTCCGACGGCCGCCCCCTGCGCGACCGCGCGCTTGCGCACTGCATGGCCTCGCTCGCCGGTTACTCGAGCGACGGACAGCGGCTCGGCATGGAGATCGAGGCCTGGAACGACACGCCCGGGCCGGCTCCGCGCTACTCGGTCATCTCCGTCGCGACCGGCGAGCTCCTCTTCGAGACCTCCAAGGACATGAAGGGCTTCCAGCGGCTCCTGCAGTGATCCCCGGCTCCCCGCCTCACCGCTCCTCCGGCCTCTCCCAGCCGGGGGAGCGGTTTTTTCAGCGAAGACGGCTCGTCATCCGAGCTGGTTGAGCTCGAACGTGGGGGACGCGTCGACCGGCCGCAGCGCGAGGTACGCCGCCTCCAGCCTCTCGCGCGACCAGCCGAGGAAGACGCCCTCGCCGCGGTAATGCGCCTCGCCCGCCTCGGCGTCGACGCAGACGATCGCGCCCGGGCCCTCCGCGCTTTCGACCTCGAGGCGCCAGGCGGCGCGAGTCACGCCGCTCTCCCGCGTGCGGATCGCAAATCGCTCGAGCGCATTCGCGCGCGCGTCGGTCAGGCCCGTCACGGCCTGGACCGTCGCCGCCGGCTCGGAGCCCAAAGGCGCGAGCGCCGCGGGCGTCCCTTCGTCGTCTTCCGGGGCCTTCATGAAGGCCCTCAGTCTACGACTTGAGGCTGAACGCCGAGCGGGCCTGGTACGGGCCGCGGAAGAGGTGGATGCCCTCGCGGTGGTCGGACACCTCGTGGAGCCGATGTTCGCGGAGCCTGCGCGCCTCCTCGGGGTCGCTCGTCCGGGCGGACTCGCAGATCTGTCCCCACGTCCCGTTGCGGCGGGGGCCGTGATAGCGAATCCAGAACGTCTTGCCTCGGAGGTAGATGCCGGTTCCGGCGGAGTGATCGGCAGCAGAGGACGCGGGGAGACTGGCGGATTCGACTGTTGCGGTGCGCATGGCCCCGATTTCCTGCAAGAAAAGTGCCGCCGGAGAGCAACCTCCCCGCGGCCCAAGCCCCCGGGAGAGCGGCCGCCGAGGACCTCAGGCGCCGGAGAGCGGCCCGGAGGGGGCGCCGCGGGCGGAGAGGCGCCGGCGCATCCGCAGGAGCCGGCCCCCGAGATAGCGGCGGTCGAGCTTCCGAAGGCTCCCCTTCCAGCCCGTGTCCGCGGACCAGCGGACGAAGACGCGGGACTCCTCGAGCTTCACCCGGATCGCGTCGACGAGGTCGGCGCGGCCTCGCTCTGCGAGCAGAGGGAGCAGGTCCCTCCAGTAGTCGGCGTCGTGCCCGCCGATCGTGACGGCGCGCACCCTCTCGGGGACGACGTCGCGATGCGGGAACCGGCGCGCCCGGTCCAGCGCGCCGATCGCGAGGAGGCTCGTCATCGTCCGCACGCACTTCTCGCACTCGCCGCAGTTGACGTCGGGCGGAGTCGGGAAGGCGAGGCACACGATCAGGTCCTCGAGCAGGCCGCGCGGCGAGACGGCGATCGCCTGCAGCCGTTCGAGCCGCGTCGCCGGATTCAAGTCGTAGCGGACCTCGAGCGCTTCGCTCGAGTAGAGCGGGTCGATCAGCGGTCCGGTCCCGCGCAGCCGCTCGCGCGCCGTATCGCGGCTCGAGGCGATCGTGATCGCGCTCCAGCGGCTGCGGAACGCGTGCGCCGACGACGCGAGCGCGGACGCCAGGCTCTCCTCGGCGAGGAAGCCGACGTCGGGTGCGAGCTCCCAGACGTTCGTGCGGACGCGGGTCAGCGCGAACCCCTGCCGAACGGCGATGGAGGCCAGCACGGCCCCGCTCGCGTCGTTCCATCGAAGGGTCCGCGCGTCGGTCGGGCAGAGGTGCCCGAACGTGGAGAGGCCGTCGGTGAAAGCCGCCGGATGCCCGGACGGATGCGCGAGCCGGTTGCGCCCGAAGAGGTCGCACGAATCGACTCCGCCCGTGAAGAAGAACGCGCTGCGCTCGGGACGGCGGGGCGGGATCGCGCGCCAGCCGTGCGCGGGCTCGATCGTGACGGGGCCCCGCGGAGGACCGTGGAAGCGGCGGAGGACGCCGACGGCCTGCGTGACGCCGGCCGCGAGCCGGGGACAGACCGCGCCTTCGATCCGGACGCGCCGCTCCCTTGCGCGCATCGCGGGAAGGATGCAGGCCGTGAGGAATGCCTCCGGCTCCGGCGCGAGGTCGGCGGCGCCGTTCGCATCGGTCTCGAAGAAGAGCTCGAGCGGGGCGCGGCCGCTGTCCTCCCAGATCACGCGAGCGCTCGCTCGCGCGCGGCCGCCGGCCGTGGCGCTCTTCGTCAGGTCCGCAATTCGCAGGGGACGCTCGCTCCTCGCGAACGGATTCTGGCACGACCGCCGCGGGCGTCGCCGGCCGGTTTGTATACTCGCGGCGCGTGACGGTCGATCGAGCCCGGCTGCGGAGCCTCTTCGCCGCGGAGCGGGAGCGCTTCCGGGCCCGGCATCCGCGCTCCCGGGAGCTCTTCGAGCGCGCCGGGGCGAGTCTCCTCGGGGGAGTGCCGATGAACTGGATGGTCCGGTCTCCGGGCGACTTCCCGCTCTTCGTCGACGAGGCCTCGGGCGCGCACTTCACGGACGTGGACGGCCATCGCTACCTCGACCTCTGCCTCGGCGACACCGGCGCGATGACCGGCCACGCGCCGGCGGCCGCCGTCGAGGCGATCGCGGAGCGCTCGCGCCGCGGCGTCACCTTCATGCTGCCGACGGAGGACGCGATCTGGGTCGGCGAGGAGCTGTCGCGCCGCTTCGGACTGCCCTTCTGGCAGATGGCGCTCACGGCCACCGACGCGAACCGCTTCGCGATCCGTCTCGCGCGGCACGTGACGGGGCGGCCGAGGATTCTCGTGTTCGACTGGTGCTACCACGGCTCGGTCGACGAGACCTTCATCACGCTGCGCGGCGGCGTGCCGGGGCCGCGGAGCGGGAACCTCGGCCCTCCGGTCGACCCCGCGGTCACGACGCGCGTCGTGGAGTTCAACGACGTGGGGGCGCTCGAGGAGGCGCTCGCCGCGCGCGACGTGGCGTGCGTGCTGGCCGAGCCCGCGATGACGAACATCGGCATCGTGCATCCGGCGCCGGGGTTCCACGAGGCGCTGCGCGACGCGACGCGGCGCACGGGAACGCTCCTGATCCTGGACGAGACCCACACGATCTGCGCGGGCCCGGGCGGCTACACGCGGGCGCACGGCCTCGAGCCCGACGTGCTGACGCTCGGCAAGCCCATCGCCGGCGGCGTTCCGGCCGCGGTGTACGGCCTGTCGGCCGAGCTCGCGGACCGAGTCCGCCGTTCCATTCGCCCCGAAGAGTCGGACACGGGCGGCATCGGCGGGACGCTCGCGGGCAACGCGCTCTCGCTCGCGGCGATGCGCGCGACCCTCGCGCACGTCCTCACCGAGGAGGCGTACGCGCGCACGATTCCGCTCGCACAGAGATTCAGCGACGGGGTCGAACGCGTCCTCGCCGCGCACCGCCTGCCCTGGCACGTGACGCGGCTCGGCTGTCGCGCCGAGTACTGGTTCTCGCCGACGCCGCCGAGGAACGGCGCGGAGGCCGCGGCCGCCGTCGACGCGGAGCTCGACCGCTACATGCACCTCGCGGCGCTCAACCGCGGCATTCTGCTGACGCCCTTCCACAACATGGCGCTCATCTGCCCACAGACCACGGAAGAGGACATCGACCTCCACACCCGCGTCTTCGAGGAGAGCGTCGCGCCGCTTCTGGGCTGATCGGGCATCCGAATTGCTCTCTGCTCTCGGGCAATGCGAAGAGAGCACGCCCACGCCCACGCCGCGCCGCCGGTGGGAGGCGGGGGCACGGGTGGGACGAAGGTCCAGCGCCTCCAGGCGACGGGATTCCGTCGCCGGGGATCCGCCGGCCGCTTCACGTACGCCACGGCCGACGGGAAGCGGCCGACCTTCGCCGATCGCACCCGCATCCGCTCGCTGGTCCTTCCGCCGGGCTGGACCGACGTCGCGGTCTCCGGCTCCGCGTCGAGCGCGCTGCAGGCGGTCGGCAGGGACCGCGCGGGGCGCTGGCAGTACGTCTACCATCCCGCGCGCGTGAGGGCGCGGGAGCGCGCGAAGCGCGAGCGGCTGATCGCGTTCATCCAGGCGCAGCCCGCGCTGCGCGCCGCGATCCGACGCGGGCTGCGCGGGACGGAGCTGTCGCGGGAGCGCGTGCTCTGCGCGATCCTGAGGATCCTGTCCATCAGCTTCCTGCGGCCGGGGAGCGCGGTCTACGCGCGCGAGAACGACACCTACGGGCTGTCCACGCTGCGCCCGCGGCACGTGGCGGTGCACGGCGACCGCGTACGGTTCGACTTCCCGGGGAAGGGCGGGAAGCGGCAGCAGCACGAGCTCGTCGACCGGTCGGTCGCCGCGGTCCTGCGCGGCCTGCTGCGGACTCCCTCGCGCGAGGTCTTCCGCTTCCGCGCCGACGACGGCACGATGATCAACGTGCGGCGGCGCGACATCAACGCGTTCCTGCGCGAGCTCACCGGACGCGGCTTCACCGCCAAGGACTTTCGGACGTGGGCCGGTACTCTGCTCTGCGCCGCGCGGCTCGCCCGGCGCGTCGACGACGCGCCCGCCGGCGTCTCCGAGCGCAGGCGGCGCGTCCGCGAGGAGCTTCGCGAGGTCGCGGAGGCGCTCGGCAACACGCCGGCCGTCTGCCGCGCCTCCTACGTCTGTCCGACGGTGATCCAGGCGTTCGAGCGGGGCCGGCTCGTGCCGCGGCGCGGACCGGCCGACCTGTCGCGCCTGGCGCGACGGAGCCGGCTCTCGACGGAGGAGCGCGCTCTCCTGAAGCTCCTCCGCGGCTGAGCTCCCCCGAGTCCGGCCGGGCGATTTCCGGCACCGGTCTTGCTCTGTTTCTCGACATGCCGCCTCGGCGACCGTCCGTCCTTCGTTTCGTCTTGCCGTTCTCGCTGTGTATTCTCCGCGCGTCCGCGGCGAGGGCGCAGGCCGCGGCGCCGGAGACTCCGCAGACTCCTCCCGAGAAGCCGCCGGAGCAGCAGCTCAAGCTCGGGCTCGACAAGCCGCCCAGGCGCTTCTGGCTGGCGGCCGGGGAGGTCGCGCTCGTCGAGTTCCTCCCCTGGGCGTACAACCGCTACGTCACCAACGAGGACTTCGCGCGGATCTCCTGGCACACCGTCAGCGAGAACTGGCACACCGGCTTCGTCTACGACCGCGACGACTTCAACACCAATCAGTTCTCCCACCCGTACCACGGCAGCCTCTACTTCGACGCGGCGCGCTCCAACGGCTTCACCTACTGGGAGTCGGGCGCGTTCGCCCTCGCCGGCAGCGCGATCTGGGAGTGCTGCATGGAGAACACCGCGCCCTCGATCAACGACCTGATCAACACGACGCTCGGGGGCATGACGCGCGGCGAGATCTCCTACCGGCTCGCGACGATGATCCTCGACAACACCGCGAGCGGCGGAGAGCGCTTCTGGCGCGAGCTCGGCGCCGCCCTCGTGAACCCGGTCGGCGCGTTCACGCGCCTGGTGACGGGCGACATGAGCCGCGACTTCCCGAATCCCGAGGAGCGCTTTCCGAGCGGCTTCTCGATCTCCGCGGACCTCGGCTACCGCAACGTCTCGGGCGCCGGCGTCACGCACGAGCACCAGGCCCTCTTCTCCTTCTCGGCGCTCTACGGGGATCCCTTCAACGGCGACATCCACAAGCCCTTCGACACCTTCTGGGTCGGGCTCGACGCGACCTTCCCGGGAGGGACGACGATCTCCCGGTTCGAGGAGCGCGGCCTCCTGAAGGGTTGGGAGCTCGGCGACGCGACCGGGTCGGTCCGCCACGTCTTCGGCCTCTCGCAGGAGTACGAGTACATCAACAACGTCTCTCAGGTCTTCGGCGCGGAGATGTTCGGCGCGGGGCTCCTGTCCCGCTACGACCTCTCCGAGAAGGTCCGTGCCGTCACCGACGTGAGCGCGATCGCGATCCCGCTCGCGGGCATCCAGACGACCGACTTCACGAGCCCCCAGACCGGACGCAACTACGACTACGCGCCGGGCGGCGGCGTGCGCGTGGCGGCCCGCCTCTACGCCGGGGCGCGCGAGGTGATCGCCGCGGGCTACGGAGTCGTCTGGGCCCACACCGTCGACGGCGTCTCGCGGAACAACACGCTGCAGTTCCTCCGCGTCACCGGCCGGATTCCCATCTGGGGCCCGCTCGGAGTCGGAGGCGGCTACTGGTGGTACAGCCGCAAGACCAGCTACACGGGCGGCTTCTTCGAGCGCCAGCGGACGCAGTCCGAGTGGCGCGCCTTCTTCAACTTCGCGATCGGCGGATCGCAGCTGAGACCCCGCACCGGCTGAGTGCGGCTTTGCGATTCCGCGGACTGATCCCGGGATCAGTCCCGGCTCCTGTTCTTCTCCTGTCCTCACGCGGCCGCGCCTCCTGTTCCAGCCTGACCCGGTCCTCGTCCCTCGGCCGAGCGTGTCCCGTCGATTGCGGCCTGACCTTCGTTTGGACCCCGCGGCCAATTGTCCGCGGAGGGATCCCTCCATAGAGTCGCCGCCAAGGTCTCCCGAATTCCGGACTACTCCCCAGTCCGCCAGCTCCGGCGGCCGAACGAAAGGAGGAGCCCCATGGGCTCAAGAGTTTCGTTTCGGATTGGTGGTGGCATCGCGGTCCTCGTCCTCTCGGCTTTCGCCTTCACCGCCTTCACCTCGGACACCAACGTCGGCACCCCCAACTTCGGCGACCCGCTCCCGGGGCTGACGGCCGACCAGCTCGCACGCTTCAACCAGGGCAAGGGCGAGTTCTCGGAGGTCGAGACGGTCGAGGAGGGGCTGGGGCCCGTGTTCAACGATTCCTCCTGCGCCAACTGCCACAACATCGCGGCGGTGGGCGGAGGGGGAACGCTTCTCGAGACGCGATTCGGCAAGCTGCGGTCGGACGGAACGTTCGACTCGATGAGCGAGTTCGGCGGCTCGCTCATCCAGAAGTTCGGCATCGGGTCGGAGGGAGACTGCACCTACGTCCCGGAGGTCGTGCCCGACTCCGCGACGATCCAGGCAGACCGACGCACGACCGCGCTCTTCGGCCTGGGCCTCGTGGACGCCGTTCCGGATTCGACGTTCTATGCGCTCGCGGCGATCGAGCGCGCCTTCCCCGACCACACCGCGGGTACGGTCAGCGTCGTGACGAACCTCACGACGGGCAATCCCGCGGTCGGCAAGTTCGGCTGGAAAGGCCAGAACCCGACGCTCTTGCAGTTCTCCGGCGACGCCTACGTCAACGAGATGGGCTTCACCAATCCGCAGTTTCCGGTCGAGAACTGCCCGGCCGGCAATTGCGACTACCTCTCCTGCAATCCCGATCCGGAGATGAACGACGACGGCAGCGGCGTACAGGCGTTCGCCGATTTCATGACGTTCCTCGCTCCGCCCCCACGCGGTCCCATCACCGGTCCGGTGCTCCTCGGCCAGGCGACGTTCCTCGCGATCGGCTGCGCGAACTGCCACACGCCTCTGCTCCAGACCGGCTCGAACCCGATCGCCGCGCTCAACAAGAAATACTTCGCGCCGTACTCCGACTTCCTCCTGCACGACATGGGCTCGCTCGGCGACGGGATCACGCAGAATCTGGCGACCGGAAAACTGATGCGCACGGCGCCGCTGTGGGGCGTGCGCAAGCAGCTTCCGCTGCTCCACGACGGACGCGCCGCGAGCCTGAACGACGCGATCCTCGCGCACGCGGGCCAGGGCCAGAAGTCCCGCGACCGCTATGCGGGTCTGCCCCAGTCCCAGAAGAACAACCTGGTTGCGTTTCTGGGCTCGCTCTAGCGAAGTCTCGGCTCTCGGTTCTCCTCTAAGGGCCGGCGGAGGGGGAGTCCCCGCCGGCCCCCTTTTTGCGCCTCCGCGTCCCTGCTGGATGGCACGAAACCTGCTCCTCACTTCCTAGTGAGTGGCGAGAGCGGTCAAGCCGCCCGGTGCCGCAAGAAACCGGGGCCCGCGCAGGGGCCTCATCCAGAAGGAAGGAGACCAAGATGAAATCCCTCTGTCGAATCTCGCTGGCGGCGATGATCTTTGCCGCCGCAGCCATGACCGCGGTCGCGCAGGATCCGAGCGCGGACTCCTCTTCTCAGCAGCCCGCGCCGGTCGCGTCGCCGGTTCCGGCTCCGGAGCCGCCGCCGGCAGCGGCGCCCGCTCCGGCCGAGGCGCCTCCCGCGGCCCAGCAGCCCGAGAGCGCACCGCCCGCCGTCGCGCCGGTCGCGCCCGCGCAGCAGCCCGCGGTCGAGCCGCCGCCTGCGTCCGAGCAGCCGGCGCCTCAGGCTCAGTCGACGGAAACCAAGACCACGAAGAAGAAGACCCGCGTGACCGAGTCGAAGGCGAAGGCCAAGCCGGCCGAGCCCGCGGCTCCGGCGCAGGTCGAGAAGAAGGACGAGGCCGCCGCGGCGGCCGCCGCCGGTACGGCCGCGGCCGCTCCGAGCGACAATCCTCCGCCGCCTTCGACCGGGCAGCCGGCTCCGGGTGAGGCCGGTGCGGTCTCCGCCCAGCCCGCGCCTCCGGCCCCCGCGCCCGGGGATGCCCAGGAGCTCGCGGCCAAGAAGGAGCAGGTCGATACGACGACCAAGACGAACGGCGGATTCAGCGGCTGGATCGTCCTGGCGATCGTCGCCCTCGCGGGCGTCGGCATCTACCTCCTGCTGTCGCGGCGCCGCAACGCGGAGAGCATCTCGATCGTCGACCACGACGTCGTCGTGGATCGGACCCCCACGGGTTCCGTCCGCGTCCAGACTCGGCCCGGGCCGCCGGTCATTCACCAGCCCTAACCGATTTCCAAGACCTTTTCGCCAGGGCGGGGTTCAAGCCCCGCCCTTTTTTTATCGGCTCGAGGGACTCATCGGCTCGACGGACGCCGGTCGGACGCAGGGTGGAATTCCGGCCAGAGATCCGCGGCCGCGCAAGGCTCGCAGCGGAAGAAGCACTGCGGATGCTCGATCATCACGCGCGCGCTCTTTCCGCACGAACGGCAGAAGAACGGCGACAACCGCGCGGCCTGCGCGGTCAGCGTGATCCGGCGCGGCTCGACGGCGAGCCCCTGTGCGTCGCCGTGAGCGTCGCAGGTGCAGCCGTCGCCCAGCCGGTGCTCGGCCTCGGCGTCGGCGCGGCACCACGCCTCCCTGCACCAGATCCTCGGAGCGAGCAGCTGTCCCATGGCGACCTCCCGCGAGTGAGGATCGACCCGTCCCCCGGACACTTGATGTCCGGCCCAACTCGACCGGACTCCGCGATGTTCTTCAGTCGCCTCACGGCGACGGATCGCGAGCCGAACGACGGCAGGTGAGCCGATCCCGAGCAGGCTCCCGCGACCTGTCGTGCTACCCTCTTTCTCGTATCTCTAAGCGAGAGCACCACCACCGGTTGAGCAGCCGACGCGCCGCCGCGATTGCGGCCTTCGCCCTCCTCATCGCCCTCCTCGAGCCCCTCCGGGCGGAGGAGCGCGTCACGCTCGTCTGGAAGGGCGAGTCGCACCCCGTGGCCACGGTTGCCGGGAAGGAGTTCCTCGTCTCCGACGCGGCACGCGCGCTCGGCTACACCGTGGCGGCGGACGCCGGGACGGGGGTCCTCACCGTGACGGGCTACGGGCACCAGATCCTGCTCGGCCCGGGCACCGCGCAGGTTCCGGTCGACCGGCGGATCGTGCCGATCTCCTCCCCCGCGCGGATCGTCACCGGAGCGCTCTACGCGCCGATCGATTTCTTCGACAAGATCCTCTTCCCGCTGGCCGGCGCCGCCGGAGGATGGGACTCCGGCCGCAAGACCTGGACGCTGACGGCGGCCGGGCCGCCGCCGATCTCGGTGGAGGTCGCGGTCGTCCACGTCGCGCCCACGACGCAGGTCGTCCTGCGGCTGTCGTCGGCGGCGCCGGCGTCCACGACGGCGTCGGAGAAGAGCTACCAGGTCCGCTTTCCCGAGACGCGCCTCGATCCGCCGTTCGCCGAGCGCAAGTACGACGACCCGCTGGTCTCCGCGGTCCGCTTCACGGCGGACACGGCGACGATCGAGTTCCGCGAGCCGAACTCCTCGACGCGGTCCTATCCGCTGACCTCGCCCGACCGCATCGTCATCGAGATCGGCCGTCGCGCCACGGGGGCCGGAGCCGCCGCGGCGCCTCCGATCGAGCCGGCCGGGCCCGCATCCGCCGCCGCCGCGCCGATCACGATCGTGGTCGATCCCGGACACGGCGGGACCGAGACCGGAGCGATCGGGCCCGGCGGCCTGCAGGAGAAGGACGTCACGCTCGAGATCGCGAAGCGCGTCGCCGCGGCGCTCCCCCGAGCGCTGGCCTGCCGCACGGTGCTCACGCGCGACACCGATCTGCTCATCTCGCTCGACGACCGGACCTCGATCGCCAACCACGAGAAGGCGGACCTCTTCCTCTCGATCCACGCGAACTCGTCGCGCGCCGCCTCCGCGCAGGGCTCCGAGACCTACTACCTGTCGCTCGAGGCGTCGGACAAGATCGCGCAGGAGGTCGCGAGTCGGGAGAACGCGGCGCCGGGCGCGCCGACTCCGGGCCCGCTCGCCTCGAACAATCCCGACCTCGACTTCGTCCTCTGGGACCTCGCGCAGAGCGCGCACCTGAAGGAGTCGAGCGAGCTCGCCGACGCGATCCAGGCGGAGCTCAACGGCGTCTCGCAGACGGCGAACCGCGGCATCAAGCAGGCGCCGTTCCGCGTCCTCGTCGGGGCAACGATGCCGGCGGTGCTGGTCGAGGTGGCGTTCATCTCGAACCCCGACGGCGAGAAGAAGCTCAGGTCTCCCGAGTTCCAGCAGGCGATTTCTGATGCCGTGGTCCGCGCCGTGGCGCGGTTCTTCGCGAAGCGCCTTCCCTCCGCCCTGCGCACGACGCCGATCCCCGCCGGCTCCTCCGTCGCGCCGACGCCTCCATGAGCCGGCGAGCCGCCGCGATCCTCCTCGCGGTCCTGGTCGTCGCGGTCGCGGCGCTGCTGCTTCTGGGGCGAGGCAACCTGTCCGGCCTGCGGCGCCGCGCCCCGCGTCCGTTTCTGCGCGTGACGCCGGCGGCCGCGCCGGCGGTCTCTCCGGCTCCGGGCACGACCCCCGCGCCGGTCCTCGAGACCGTGCGGGTCACGCTCTACTTCCCCGACGCGGAGGGCGCGCTCCTCCACCCCGAGGAGCGGGACATTCCCCGCCCGGCGACCGGCGCGCTCTTCCTGCAGGCCCTCTTCGCCGAGCTGCAGAAGGGACCCACGCGCGAGGGGCTCATGGCGGTCATCCCCCCGAAGATGCAGCTTCGCAACGCCTTCCTGCTTCACGAGGGCGAGGCCGTCCTCGACCTCGCGGTCGACTCGGGGCTGACCTTCGGTTCCGACGAGGAGCTCGCGATCGTCGCGGCGCTCGTCGACACGACGCTCCAGAACGTCGCGGAGACCTCCCGTGTGAGAATCCTCGTGAATGGAGAGCCCGCCGAGACTTTGGGAGGCCACGTGGACCTGACGCGCCCCCTGCTCTTCCTGCGCAACGCGATCGAGCCGCCCGCAAGTGGAGTCCCGTCGGGCTCGTCGACCCCGGTGCCGACACCATGAGCCCGACTCCATGAGCCGTACTCCATGAGCCAGACGACGCCGCGGCCCGACGGACGCAAGCCCGCCGAAATGCGGGCGGTCGCGATCGAGACCGGCGTCGCGCGCCACGCGGAGGGATCGGCCCTCATCACCCTCGGCGACACGCGCGTGCTCTGCGCGGCCTCCGTCGAGGACCGCGTGCCGCCGTTCCTGAAGGGCAGCGGCAGCGGCTGGGTCACCGCCGAGTACGGCATGCTCCCTCGCGCCACCCACACGCGCTCGGCGCGCGAGGCGGCGCAGGGACGCCAGGGCGGGCGCACGCTCGAGATTCAGCGTCTCATCGGCCGCTCGCTGCGCGCGGTCACGGAGCTGCGCGGCCTCGGCGAGCGCACGATCACGCTCGACTGCGACGTCCTCCAGGCCGACGGCGGCACGCGGTGCGCCGGAATCACCGGGGCGTGCGTGGCGCTGACGATGGCGATCGCGAAGCTGACCCGCGACGGCCGCCTCGGCCGCTGGCCGCTGCGCGAGACCGTCGCCGCGGTCTCCGTCGGCATCTGCGCCGGGCAGCCGGTCCTGGACCTCGCCTACGCCGAGGACGCGGAGGCGGACGTCGACTGCAACGTCGTGGGCACCGCGGGCGGAGCCTTCGTCGAGATCCAGGGCACGGCCGAGCGCCGGCCCTTCACCGAGGATCAGCTCGCCGAGCTGCTCTCGCTCGCGAAGAAGGGGCTCAAGAAGCTGCGCGAGGTCCAGGCGGAGGCCCTCCGCCCGCACGTCGAGGGACTCGACCTGACCTAGTCCGGATGACGGGCTCCGGCACTCATCCGCCGGACGCCGCAGGGCCGTCCACCCACCGCGTCACGATCTCTTTCGGCTCGACGAGGGTCCGGTGCACCGGACACCGCTCGGCGATCTCGACGAGCCTCTTCTTCTGCTCCGCGGTGAGCGGCCCGGAGAGCTCGATCTCGCGCGTGATGCGGGTGACGCGCGCGCTGTCCTTGTCCACGCAATCGGCGCAGTCGCGGGCGTGGACCTTGGCCTGCGACAGGCGGACCACGACTCCCTCGAGCGGCCATCCCTTGCGGTCGGCGTACATCCGCAGCGTCATCGACGTGCACGCGCCGAGCGCCGCGAGCAGCAGCGCGTAGGGATCGGGTCCCGAGTCGGAGCCTCCGGAGGGAACCGGCTCGTCGGCCCGGAGCTCGTGGCGGCCGGCCCGGATGCGCTGCGCGAGGCTCCGCCCGACCGAGGCGACGACGACTTCGTGGGGCGACGGACTCATGCGGATCCTCCCGGCGAGGATCCTACGCCCCGTCGACCTCCCGGGCTCGGGAGCGGTCCGGGAGAACGAACGCCCGCCGCGCGAGCGGCGAGGCGAGCGTCTCCTTCGTGTAGAGCGCGTCGAGCACCGACGGCCGCCACGCGAGCAGATCCGGATGGGCCGCGGCGAACTCCTCGAAAGTCGCGCCCGGACCGAAGCGCTGCATGCGCTCGTGGATCAGGAGCAGATAGGCCCATGTGATCGTCTCGTGGTACAGCCCGGCCTTTCCGAGCGAGGCGGCGAAGCGGCGGAGCCCGTCGGAGAAGCGCCCGAGCGCGGCCGCCGGCGGGAGGCGGCGCAGGTAGAGCCACGCGAGGCGCACGTGGTCGCGGTGATGAAACGCGTCCTCGGGAAGGCTCGCGGCCTCGAACGCGCCGAGGAACTGTTGATCGTCCATCACGCCTCGTCCTCGGACCGGAGCCGCGGCTCCGGCACGGCGTGCGCCAGCACGGCCACGACCAGCATGTAGAGGTAGAGGTGCAGCGCGGACTCGTGCAGCGCCGTGTGCAGCCCGGCCGCCCACGCGATCACGACGAGCAGGGCGACCGCGCCGATCGGCGCGGTCGCGGGGATGGCGAACAGCGCACCCGCGGCGAGCTCGGCGAGGCCGAGGCCAATGCGGAATCCGTCCGGCACGCCGATCCGCGCGAAGTGGCCGCGGCCGTGCGCGAGCAGACCCGAGGCCGCGGCCGCGAGGGCGATGCCGACGACCGCCCGAGCGGCGAGCAGCCCGGCACGCCGCCGCTCGAGGCTCCCGCCGGCCCTAGCGGACATCGCCCCGCTCGCTCAGCCGGTGGCTCGCATTCGCGTCCAGCGAGAGCCCGTAGATGCGCTTGAGCTCCGCGATCTGCCGGCGGGTCTCCTCGGAGAACGGCAGCTTGCCGTCGAAGGCATGCAGGCAGATGCCCTCGAGCAGATCTCCCAGGGAGAGGTCCTTCAGCTCCGCCAGGGCCTTCAATACCTTCACGAGCCGCTTCTCCATGCGCACGCCGGTCTGGACCCGTTCGACGACGAGGGGCCCGGCCGGGCGGGATCGGGTCCGCCGCCCCGCGTTCGGTTTTGTTACCATGGTACCAATATACCACAGCGCCGGCGCGGGCACCCCGCCGCATACAATCCCCGGCCTCGCGGGAGGATCCATGCCGCTCAAAGTCGGATTCCTCGGCCTCGGCACCATGGGCGCTCCGATGGCGCGCAACCTGGCGAAGGCCGGGTTCGAGCTCGCGCTCGCGACGCGCACCACCGGCAAGGCGGCCACCCTGGCGGCGGAGATCGGCGCCCGAGCGTGCGACTCGCCCGAGGAGCTCGCGAGGATCTGCGACGTCATCGTCTCCTGCCTCCCCGATTCCCCCGAGGTGGAGGCGGTTCACCTCGGCGAGCGGGGGACGATCCGCGGCGCGCGGCCCGGGACGGTGATCGTCGACTGCTCGACGATCGCCGCGGAGGCCGCCCGCGGAATCGCCGCCGCGCTCGCTCGGTCCGGCCTGCTCTGGCTGGACGCTCCGGTCTCGGGCGGCCAGAAGGGAGCGATCGAGGGCACGCTGACCTTCTTCGTCGGCGGGGACGAAACGGCTCTGGCGAAGGCGCGCCCGGTCCTCGAGGCGATGGGAAAGCGCATCACGCTCCTCGGCGGAGCGGGGGCCGGCCAGCTCGGGAAGGCCACCAATCAGATCATCGTCGCGGGCAACCTGGTCGCGGTCGCGGAGGGCATCGCGTTCGCGTGCAAGGTCGGGCTGCCGGTCGACGCGCTGCACGGCGCGCTGACCGCGGGGGCGGCCAACTCGTGGGCCCTCGAGGTGCTCGGCCGCAAGATGATCGACCGCGACTTCAAGCCGGCGTTCGCGATCCGTCACCAGCAGAAGGATCTCGCGATCGTTCTCCAGACGGCTCGCGCGAGGGGCATGCCGCTTCCCGCGGTCGCGCTCGTCCACCAGCTCCTCTCCGCGCTCGAGGCCCAGGGCCGGGGCGACGACGGGACGCAGGCCCTGCTGACGCTGTACGAGACCATGAGCACGCCCGCATGAGCGCGCTCTCGGGGATCCGCGCCCTCCTCGTCGACCTGGAGGGCACCGTCTACCAGGACGGCGCGCTGATCCCCGGCGCCGCGCAGGCGCTCGGCGAGGCCGGCGCGCGCGGGCTCGAGATCGCGTTCGTGACCAACACGACGAGCCGTCCTCGCTCGATCCTGGTCCGTGAGCTCGCCGAGATGGGGATCCCGATCGACGCGAACGCGGTCTTCTCGGCCGCGCGCGTCGCCCGCGAGTACCTGCTCGGGAAGGGCTACCGGCGCTGCCACCTGCTCACGCGGCCGGCGCTCGCGGAGGACTTCGCGGGCATCGTGCTTAACGGAGCCGGAGCCGGAGCCCCAGCCGACGCCGACGTGGACGCCGTCGTTCTCGGCGATCTCGGCGACACGCTCTCCTTCGAGCGGCTCAACCGCGCGCTGCGGCTGCTCGTCGGCGGCGTGAAGCTCGTCGAGCTCGTCGCGCTCGCACGAAACCGCTTCTGGATGGGCAAGGACGGGATCATGCTCGACGTCGGGGCGCTCGTCGCCGCCCTCGAATACGCCTCGGGGACGACCGCCACGCTGGTCGGCAAGCCCTCGCCGGAGTTCTTCGGCACGGTGCTGCGGGCGCTGTCCGTCTCGCGCGAGGAGGCTGCGGTCATCGGCGACGACCCCGAATCGGACGTGGGCGGCGCGCAGGCCCTCGGGATGCGGGGACTCCTCGTGCGCACCGGAAAATCCCGGAGCTACGATCTCGAGCGATCGGCGATCCCGGTCCGGCCCGACGCCGTCCTCGAATCGATCGCGGATCTTCCGCGCCTGTTCTGACGATCTTCCGGGACCGCTCTGATAGGCTGACGGCGTGGCCGAATCCGACTCCGATCCGCATCGCACCCGCGTCTCGGAGTCCTTCGACGCGCTCCAGGCGAAGGTCGGAGGGCGCCTCGACGACGCGGGCCGCGACGCGATCCAGCGCATCCAGGCGGCGGCCGCCGCAAAGGACACCGCGGCGCTGAAGACGCATCTCGCCGACCTGCGCGAGCGCCACGGCTGGCTCTACAAGGAGCTCGCCGAGCACCCCCGCGTCGCGCAGCTCCTCGACGAGCTCGCCCTGTTCGGGCTCTGACCGCCTCCCTCAAGAACAGCTAAGTCCCGGGGCGAGCCCGATCCAATCGGGCCTCGCCGGTGTACTCCCCTCTGACCGGGCAAGCCTCGAACCGGCGAGCCCGACGCGGAGGTGACTATGGATTCGTTCGACCGCCGGAAGTTCCTGAAGATCACGGGGGTGACCCTCGGCGCGGGGGCGCTCTACCAGTTCGCCGCGCCCGCCCTGGGCGAGGGTGTGGGGGGTCGCGTGATGGACCTCCTCGGCAAGAAGAACGGCGAGAGGCCGACGCCCTTCTCCTTCGTGCAGTTCTCCGACACGCACGTCGGGTTCAACGGCCCGCCCGACCCGCTCGGCACGCAGGCCTTCGAGAGGGCGGTCGCCATGGTCAACGCGCTGCCACAGCGGCCGGACCTGGTCCTCTTCACGGGCGATCTCACGCACGACAGCGAGAAGCCGGGCGAGCACGCCGACCGGATGAAGCGGTTCCGGGAGATCGCCTCGCGGCTGAACGTGCCGCTGGTGAAGGTCGTCCCGGGCGAGCACGACGCGGCTCTCGACGGCGGCGCGCTCTTCCGCGACGCCTTCGGCGAGACACACCATTCCTTCGACCACCGCGGCGTGCACTTCATCGGGCTCGACAACGTCTCGCTCGGCAAGCCCGCCGTCGGGGCGGAGCAGCTCGCGTGGCTGCAGAAGGACCTCGCCCGCTTCCCGAAGACCGCCCCGATCGTGGTGTTCACCCACCGGCCGCTCTTCGACCTGAAGCCCGACTGGGAGTGGTTCACGAGCGACGGCGACCAGGTGCTCAACGCGCTCGCGCCGTACGAGAACGTGACCGTCCTCTACGGCCACATCCACCGCGAGCACGAGCACACCGAGGGCAACGCGACCCACTACGCCTCGCGGTCGCTGATCTTCGCGTTCCCGGACCCCGAGACGGGTGTCCCCAAGAAGCCCCTCCCCTTCGACGCGGCGAAACCGTTCCAGAACCTCGGCATCCGCCGCGTGACCGAGCGCCTCCCGGGGCGGCCCGTCGTAGAGACCATTGAGACCGAGCAGGTCGAGCTGACTCTGAGGGAGTACTCCGGAACCGTCGGCATCCAACAGATCCTCAAGGAAGGAGACGAATCATGAACCGATTTCGAAGCCTGGTCCTCTGGACGCTCGCCCTCGGGGGGCTCGTCGCGACTCTCGCCACGCCGGCCGCGGCCCGAGACGACCCGCCGCGCAGCGAGGCGCCGAAAGTCATCGCCATCCACGCGAAACGCTTCGAGTTCGAGCCGAAGGAGATCCACCTCGCGAAGGGGGAACCGGTCACGCTCGCGGTGACGAGCGAGGACGTGACGCACGGGTTCTTCTCGCGGCAGTTCCACTTCGACGAGGACCTCGCACCCGGCAAGACCGTCTCGATCCCGCTGTCCCCGACGGAGCCCGGCACCTACACCGTCATCTGCGATCACTATTGCGGCTCGGGGCATGGCGGCATGAAGATGGTCATCGTCGTCGAATGATCTGTCCGCCTTCACCATGAACCCTACGGACGAACAGCTTCTGCAGGAGATCGCCGCGGGACGCGAGGAGCCGCTCGGGATGCTCTACCAGCGTTACGCGCCGATCGTCTTCGGCATGGCCGCGCAGGCTCTCGGGAAGAGCAGCGCCGAGGAGATCGTGCAGGACGTGTTCGTCGCGGTCTGGCGGGGCGCCGCCTCCTTCGACCCGAAGAAGGGGGCGGCGCGTGCGTGGCTGCTGCAGATCGCGCACTACCGGATCGCGAACGCGCTCCGCGGCCGCAGCCGCCGCCCCCGGACCGTCGAGGACCCGGATGGCGAGGAGGCCGCGCGCCTCGCGGATCCCTCGCCCGACCAGGCCGAGGAGGCCTGGCTCGCGCACCGCCGCCGGATCCTCCAGCGCGCCATCGAGGAGCTGCCGCCGCCCCAGCGCCAGGCGCTCGGCCTCGCGTTCTTCTCGGATCTCTCCCACGGCGAGGTCGCGAGCGTCCTCGGGTTGCCGCTCGGCACGGTCAAGTCGCGCGTGCGCTCGGGTCTCTCGCGGATGAAGACCGTGCTCGCGCCGCTCGCCGCCGCGCTCCTCGCCCTGCTCCTCGCCGCCGGCGTCCTCCTGCGAATCGTCTCGGAGAGCCGCGAGTCGCTGTCGCAGGACGAGCGCGCGCTCACGATGCTGACCTCGAGCGACGCCGTCGCGATCCGGATCACGGCCGCCCCGGGCCAGGATCCGGCGACCCACGCGACCTACCGGTTCCGGCCCGGCTCCCCGCTCGCCGTCGTGACGTTCTCGAGGTTCCCGGCCCCCGCCCCGGGCGAGACCGACCGCGCCTGGGCCTCGGTCGGCGGGCGATGGATCCTCCTGGGCGAGGCCGTGCCGGACGCCTCCGGCCACGCGCGGTTCATCGTCGAGTCTCCGGCCCTGGCGCTTTCGAGCGCCCCGGAGCGGCTGGTCGTCGCCGCCGAGCGCGGAGCCGCCGGAGCGGCCCCGGGCGAGCGGGCGATCGTGGCCTGGAGCGCGGATCGGAAATAATGCCGCCCCATGCCGTCGGGCCGGGACTGGGGACAGCTTCTCAAGTCGACGTTTCACTCGGTCGGCAAGAAGGACCTCTCGGGCCTCTACTCGAACGAGTGGCGGCGCGCCAAGGAGAAGCTGCTCGCGGGCGACCGCGAGCGGGTCGAACGCCGGCGGGGCCGACTCCGCCGGTCGCTGAGGACCGCCAACGGCATCCTCTTCGGCCTCGCGCAGCGGCTCGCCCCGGCCCGGCGCGTCGTGTTCCTGGCCGTGCTGGTGTTCCTGCTCCTCTCGATCCAGGGCCCCTCGTTCAGCCACGACTCCGAGAACCTCGGCCACGGCGTCCGGAAGACGACCGAGTACCACTTCTACTTCGACAACTTCGACCTGTCCCTGTCGTGCCTGCTGCTCGGTCTGCTGCTCGCGATGGAGCTCGTCGACAAGATCAACTACCGCGACGAGCTCGAGCTCGCGCGCGACCTCCAGGCGAGCCTGATTCCGAAGGAGCTGCCCGCGAGCGGCGCCTTCGACCTCGGCGCGCACAACGAGATCGCCAACACCGTCGGCGGGGACATCTACGACTTCGTTCCGGTCGCCGGCGGGCGGCTCGCGGTCCTCTTCGGCGACGCGTCCGGACACGGCATGACCGCGGGCCTCGTCATGGCCGTCGCGCACGCCGCCTTCCGCACGCAGCTCGACGTGGATCCCTCGCCCCCCGCGATGTTCGCGACGCTCAACCGGATCCTCTGCCGCACGGGCGGGGCGCGAGCGTTCTTCGGCTGCGTCTACCTGCTTCTCTCGGAGGACGGCCGCTTCGAGGCGTGCGTCGCCGGGCACCCGCCCGTGCTCCTCTGCGACGGGGACGGAGCGGTGAAGGAGAAGATCGGCGCCGGCGCCTACCCGCTCGGGATCAAGGGCGGCCTCACGTGGCCGGTCGAGACCCGGGTGCTCGGTCCGCACGAGCTTTTATTCCTCCATTCCGACGGTCTCTCCGAGGCGCGCGACGCCCTCGGACAGGAGTTCGGCGACGCCCGGATCGAGGCCGCCCTGCGGCGATGGGTCGTGCTGCCCGCGCCGACGCTCGCCTCCCAGATGGCAGCCGACATGCATAGGTTCCTGGGCGTGGCGACGGCCGAGGACGACGTCTCGGTCGCCGTCATCCGGCGCGCATAGGCGCGCGATCCGGAGTCGCGCGTCGAAGCGGTCGTCCGGGCGGGAATCCTCCCGGCACGTCCCCCGTTTTTGGAGTCTGCAGCTCTTTGCCCGCAACGGGCCCTGATTCGGCCGCCTGAACCCGGCCGCCCGTATTTCGCGTATTTCGCACTGCCGGATTCGCGACCAAGAGGGCGCGCCCGCCGGCCTCAACAACGAGAAAGAGGTCTCACGATGTCGGAATCTTCGAATCTTCCCGTCGTTCCCCTGAGGAACGCGGTTCTGTTTCCGGGCGTCTCGTTCCCGATCTCGGCCGGACGCGCGGCCACGCTGCGCGCGATCGAGGCGGCGCTGAGCACCCCGGGCCGGCAGGTATTCGCCGTGGCGCAGCGCGCCGACACCGAGGACGTGCATGCATCCGAGCTCCACGCCATCGGGACGATCGCGACGATCGGCTCCGTCCAGCGGGGCCTGGGCGGCATCCGCCTCGTCCTCGAGGGCAAGGCGCGGGGCATCGCCCTGCGCTACGCGAACGACAAGAAGGGCTACCTCGAGGCCACGGTCCAGGAGGCGCACGACATGCTGCCCCTCGACCAGAAGGACGCGGCCTTCCAGGGCCTCCACCGCGAGGCGCGCGAGCGCGCCGCGGAGCTCGGCAAGAAGCTCGGGCTGCCGGACGAGGCGGTCGAGCAGATCCTGGCGGAGGTCGACGAGCCCGGCCGGCTCGCGGACCTCGTCGCCGGTTACCTGGACGTCCCGGTGGCCGAGAAGCAGGCGCTCCTCGAGACGCTGTCGGTGGAGGACCGCCTGCGGCGCGTCCTCGTGCGCGTGCAGCGTCAGATCGACGTGCTCTCGGCGCAGGAGGACATCCAGTCCAAGGTCAAGGAGGAGATCGGCACCCGCCAGCGCGAGATGTACCTGCGCGAGCAGCTCAAGGCCATCCAGAAGGAGCTCGGCGAGGGCGACGGCGGCGACGACGCCGGACTGAAGGAGCTCAAGTCGAAGCTCGACGCGCTCGACCTCCCGGAGGACGCCCGCAAGGAGGCGGACCGGGAGTGGAATCGGCTGACGCGCATCGGCCGCGAGTCGATGGAGTCGCAGGTCATCCGCACGTACCTCGAGACGATCGCCGAGCTTCCGTGGAACACGCGGACCGACGAGAAGCTGGACGTGCCCGAGGCGGCGCGCATCCTGGACGAGGACCACTACGGGCTGAAGGACGTCAAGGACCGCATCCTCGAGTTCCTCGCGGTGCGGCAGCTCTCGCAGGCCGCCGGCAGGCAGTCGGAGAAGGAGCAGGCGGAGAAGAAGGCCGAGGAGGCCGGCGCGGTCGGCGGCGAGGCCCAGACGGGCGCCGTCAAGGACGCGCCCCTCGGCGGCGCCGCGAAGGACGAGCTGAGCAAGTCGGCCCGCGCGCGCGGAAGGATCCTGCTCTTCGCCGGGCCTCCGGGGGTCGGCAAGACGTCGATCGCGAAGTCGATCGCGCGTGCGATGGGACGGAAGTACGTCCGCATCTCGCTCGGCGGCGCCCGCGACGAGGCCGACATCCGCGGCCACCGGCGTACCTACATCGGCGCCCTGCCGGGCCGCATCCTCCAGGGCATGAAGCAGTCCGGCACGAAGAACCCGGTCTTCCTGCTCGACGAGGTCGACAAGCTCGGCGTCTCCTTCCAGGGCGACCCCGCGAGCGCGCTGCTCGAGGTGCTCGACCCGGCGCAGAACGACAGCTTCACCGACCACTACCTGTCGGTGCCGTTCGACCTCTCCGAGGTCCTCTTCATCGCGACGGCCAACTTCCTGCAGAACATCCCGGGGCCGCTGATCGACCGCATGGAGGTCGTGAACTTCGCGGGCTACACCGAGGAGGAGAAGCTCCAGATCGCGAAGGCCTACCTCGTGCCGCGCCAGGTCGAGGAGAACGGCCTGCGCACGGAGCAGCTGACGCTGACCGACGACGCGATCCGCAAGGTCATCGCGAGCTACACGCGCGAGTCGGGAGTCCGCCAGCTCGAGCGCGAGCTCGGACGCCTGGCGCGCAAGGTCGCGCGGCGGATCGCCGCTCGCGAGATCGAGAGCGAGACCGTCGGCGAGGAGGGCGTGCATCCGCTCCTGGGACGCCCCCGCGTGCACCCCGAGAAGAAGGCGGGCGAGGACCAGGTCGGGATCGCGACCGGCATGTATTACACGCCGGCGGGCGGCGACATCATGTTCGTCGAGGCCTCGCTGATGCGGGGCAAGGGCGAGCTGATCCTGACGGGCCAGCTGGGCGACGTCATGAAGGAGTCGGGCCGCGCAGCCTGGACCTTCGCGCGTTCCCACGCGGCGTGGCTCGGCATCGACGAGAGCAAGTTCGAGCGCGACGTCCACATCCACGTGCCCGCGGGCGCGATTCCCAAGGACGGGCCGTCCGCCGGGATCGCGATGGCCTCGGCCGTGGTCTCCGCGCTGTCCCAGCGCCCCGTCAAGAACGACGTGGCGATGACGGGCGAGATCACGATCTCGGGCCGCGTGCTGCCGATCGGCGGGCTGAAGGAGAAGATCCTCGGCGCCGTCCGCGCGGGGATCATGCAGATCGTCATCCCGAAGGACAACGAGGCCGACCTCGAGGACCTCTCCGAGGAGGTGCGGGCGAAGATCGAAGTCTCCCCCGTCACGACCCTCGCCGAGGCGCTGTCGGTGACCCTGCGGGACACGGACCTCCACGAGGGACGACTGCACTTCGGCGGCGCCCCGGAGTCCGAGGGGCGGGCGACGCCGCAGTAGGGGAACTAGTCGTTAGTAATTAGTAATTAGTAGTTAGTAGTCAGACTACCGACTACTCCACCGACTAACGACTAACGACTAACGACTACTACAGCACCGCGAACACGACCCGCGTGTACTGGATGCTCGGATCGTTCGTCGTGTTGTCCGTCGTCGCGCCGTAGATCACGGCGCTCCCGCCGCTCACGTTGACCTCGATGACGTCGTTGGGCTGCAGCGTGTAGCCGAGGAACGTGTCCGAGGACTGCTGCTCGAAGTACGTGGGCTGGTAGGTCTTCGTGACCGTGTGCACGACCGCGCCCGTCGCGTCGTGAACCTTCAGCGTGATGAACGCGCCGGAGAGGAAGGTCCGCACGCCCATGTTGAAGCGGAAGCGGGCCGTGTCGGTCGGCGCGATCAGGAAGCCCGTGGACCCGGCGAACATCAGCGCGGTCTCGCCGTTTCCGCCGTCCGGAGTGACGGCGTCCTCGGTGAAACCGGAGGTCCCCGCCGCCCCGGCGTCGTTGAACACGCGCGCGACGATCACCGGCGGCTGGTTCGGCTGGCTCATCACGATGTCGATCGAGCCGAGCCCCGTCGCGCCCATCGTCCCGACGATGTCGGGATACGACACGCTCTGGCCGACGCCGATCGTGAACGTGAGGATGGGATCCGACGAGGAACCCGGGACTCCCGCCGGGTGATAGACGAAACGCCCGGAGAGCGCGTTGGTCCACGGGTTGTACATCTGCACGCTCGTCTTGAAGAACGAACCGAAGTTGCCGGGCGTCGAGGCGGCGGCCGGGAGGACGCGAGCGACCGACTCCACGGCCGTCCCGGTGGCGTGCACCGCGAGCGTGTCGCCCGAGGTGACCTGCGCCGCCGAGAGCGACACGTTCCCGGTCAAATCGCCCGAGTAGCCCACGTAGCCCGCGCTGACGATCCCCGAGAGCGTGGCCGGGCTGCCGCAGTTCGCGACGCGCGCGATGCCGATCAGGTCGCCCTCCTGGACCTGGACCGGCGGCGACAGCGTGACCTGCGTCGGCGTCCCGGCCGAGTCGAACGGCCCGCGCTCATCCAGGAAGACGAGCGTGTCGACCTGGCGGCGGAAGAACTTGAGCTTCACGGCGCCCATGCAGCCGAGGTCCGACCACTGGAAGGTCGCCGTGTCGAGGGTGCCGGTCGCGGTCGCCGGCGTGGTCAGGTCGATGTCGGTCCGGACCTCGGCGACCGGAACGTCGACGGAGTTGGGGACCGCGACGTTCGCGCCGATGTCGAGGGTCTGGGCGCGCGCGCCGGAGGGCACGGAGGCCAGGACGAGCGCGGAAAGCAGGAGGACACCCGGGAGAAGGCCATTGAGAGAAACACGCCTGTTGCGAAGCATGGTCACCTCCGGCCGGCAGACCATGCAAGCGGGATACCCGGGACCGAAGTCCTTCCAGGCTGGTAGGATCCGTCTCCCACGAAGCGCGAACCGCGAACCTGTGGGCCGGCGCGACGTACCTAAGAAGGCCCGGACGAACTGCGTTCCGCGCTCAAAAAGTCCCGAAAGAGGAGGATCTTGTGAAGCTCCGCTCCCTGACGCCGGCCGCGCTCCCGACCGCCGCGGCTCTCGCCCTCGCGTTTCTCTCGCCCGCTCTTTCCGCCGAGTGCCCCGAGCCCAACGCCGTGCCCGCCCCCGTCCACGGGCTGAACCCGAGGGACATGGACCCGTCCGTCTCCGCGTGCACGGACTTCAACGAGTACGCCAACGGCGGCTGGCTCAAGGCGAACCCGATCCCGCCGGACCAGTCGTACTGGGGCTCCTTCACGATCCTCGATGAGACCAACCGCGCGAACCTCCACAAGGTCCTGGAGAAGGCGGCGGCCGACACGAGCGCGCCGGCGGGCTCCGACCAGAAGAAGGTCGGCGACTTCTGGGCGAGCTGCATGGACGAGGCGGCCATCGAATCGGCGGGCCTCACGCCGCTCAAGCCGGAGCTCGCGCGCATCGACAAGATCGGGAGCCTCGCGGACCTCCAGGCCGAGATCGGGCGGCTGCAGTCGTACGGCGTCGGCGCGGGCTTCCGGTTCGCCGCCGAGCAGGACCGCCGCAAGTCGACCGACGTCATCGCCTACGCCGGCCAGGGCGGCCTGGGCCTCCCCGACCGCGACTACTACCTGAAGAGCGACGACGAATCGAAGACGATCCGCGAGAAATACCTGGCGCACCTCCAGAAGATGTTCGCGCTGACGGGCGAGGACGCGGCGAAGGCCGCCGCCGACGCCAGGACGGTGATGGACCTCGAGACCCGGCTCGCGGAGGCGTCCATGACGCGCGTCGAGCGGCGCGATCCCGAGGCCACGTACAACCGCAAGACCGCCGAGGATCTCGCGAAGCTCACTCCGCACTTCTCCTGGCCCGCGTACTTCAAGCTCTTCGACGTCCAGCCGGCCGCCGTCAACGTGGCGCAGCCCAGGTTCTTCGAGGCCTTCGACAAGCAGCTGCAGGCGACGCCGCTCGACGCCTGGAAGACGTACCTGAAGTGGCACCTCGTCAGCGCGGCCGCGCCCCAGCTCTCGAAGGCGTTCGTCGACGAGAACTTCGACTTCTACGGCAAGACCCTCACCGGAACTCCCGAGAACGAGCCGCGCTGGAAGCGCTGCGTCACGGCGACCGACGGCGAGATCGGCTTCGCCCTCGGCAAGGCGTACGTGAAGGACTACTTCCCGCCGGAGGCGAAGGCGCGCGCCGACGCGCTCGTCAGGAACCTGATCGCCGCGCTTCGCGACGACCTGAAGACGCTGCCGTGGATGAGCGAGGCGACGAAGCAGCAGGCGCTGACCAAGCTCGACAAGTTCAACCCGAAGATCGGCTACCCGGACAAGTGGCGCGACTACACGGCTCTCCAGATCGACCGCGGACCGTACGTGCTGAACACGCTGCGCGGCGAGGAGTTCGAGTTTCGCCGCCAGCTCGCCAAGATCGGCAAGCCCGTCGACCGCCAGGACTGGCAGATGACGCCGCCCGAGGTCAACGCCTACTACGACCCGCTCCTGAACGAGATCGTGTTTCCCGCCGGTATCCTGCAGCCGCCGTTCTTCGACGGACAGGCCGACGACGCCATCAACTACGGCGCGATCGGCGCCGTCATCGGCCACGAGATGACGCACGGCTTCGATGACCAGGGACGCAAGTTCGACGCGAACGGCAACCTGCGCGACTGGTGGACGCCGGAGGACGCGAAGAACTACGAGGCGCGCTCGAAGTGCGTCGAGACCCAGTACGACTCGTACGTGTTCGACGGCCAGCACGTCAACGGCAAGCTCGTGCTCGGCGAGGCGACCGCGGACCTCGGCGGCCTCGGCATCGCGTACAAGGCGTTCCGGAAGACGCTCGAGGGCAAGCCGGAGCCGGCCAAGATCGACGGGCTCACCGCGGACCAGCGTTTCTTCATGGCGTGGGCGCGGGGCTGGGCCGCGAACGTCCGGCCCGAGCTGTCGAAGCTCCTCATGAACACGAACCCGCACCCGCTGCCGGAGTTCCGGGCCTATGGTCCGCCGTCCACGCTGCCGCCGTTCGTCAAGGCGTTCGGCTGCAAGGAGGGCGACCCGATGGTGCGCAAGGACCTCTGCCAGATCTGGTGAGGCCCTGCGCGGAGAGGGGTGTTGAAGGGCGGAGTTGACCTCCGCCCTTTCTGTATTCTCCGCCCGTGACCGCTCCCGCCCGTTCCGGCCCCGAGACGCGCAGTCTCAGGGTTCCGACCCGGTTCCGCAAGGGCATCCCCGGCTCGCGGCCCGGCGTCGACGTCGCGGACCTCGCGCAGATGCCTTCGGCGCCGCGCGTCCCGGTCACGGTCATCGACTTCGGGCCCGACAAGTCCGAGGTGCACGCGGTCGAGGACTTCGAGGCCTTCATCGCGCAGCGGCGGCCGGACTGGGTCAAGGTGCGTTGGATCAACGTGGACGGGATCTCCGATCCGGCGATCATCCGCGCGCTGGCGATCAAGTACGGGCTGCACCCGCTCGCCATCGAGGACCTGATGACGCCGAACCAGCGGCCGAAGCTCGAGCCCTACGCGGCCGAGGGCGAGCGGCCGGCGCACCTCTTCCTCATCGTGCGCATGGTGCAGCGCGAGAGCGAGCACCTGATTTCCGAGCAGATCTCGATCTTCGAGAATCTGAACACCGTCCTCACCTTCCAGGAGGCGCCCGGCGACATCTGGGACCCGATCCGCGCGCGCATTCAGAAGCCCGACTCGCGCATGCGCGAGCTCGACGCGAGCTACCTGCTCTACGCGCTGCTCGACGCGATCGTGGACTACTGCTTCCCCGTCCTGGAGTACTACGGCGACCGCCTCCAGGAGCTCGAGGATCTCGTCCTCGACCGTCCCGATCGGGCGACGCTCCAAGAGATCCACCAGGTCAAGCGCGAGCTCCTGCTGCTGCGCCGCGCCGTCTGGCCGATGCGGGAGGTCGTCAACGGCCTGCTGCGCGAGCCGCACGAGTGCATCGGAGACATGACCCGCATGTACCTGCGCGACGTCTACGACCACACGATCCAGATCATGGACATCATCGAGACCTACCGAGAGCTCGCGAGCAGCCTGACCGAGACCTACATGAGCGCGATGAGCAATCGCCTCTCGGAGGTCATGAAGGTCCTCACGATCATCGGCACGATCTTCATCCCCCTGACGTTCCTGGCCGGCGTGTACGGGATGAACATGCCGATCCCGGAGAACCAGTGGTCGGGCTCGTACCTCGTCTTCTGGGCGGTCTGCCTCGTCGTCGCGGGGTCGATGCTCTACTGGTTCCGCAAGAGAGGCTGGATCTAGCTCGGCGGGATCGTGCCGGCCGGCGGCGTGAGCACCGGCGCGCCCGGCTCGACGGGCAGCTCGATCAGGAGGCGCCGGGCGAACTGCTTGTCGATCGACGGCGCGACCGCGATCGATCCGCGGTAGGCGCGGACGAGCTCCTCGACGGCCGACCACTCCCTCCCGGCGGAGCGGCCGCGGATGCTCTCGGTCGTGAGCTCTCCCGGCCCGTTGTCCGCCAGAGCGAACCGTACGGCCACCGCGTGCGTGGCGGGGTCTCGGAGGAGGGATCCGGAGATGGCGAGCCTGGGCGCGGAGGCCGCGCCGGCCCGGACCGCCGGATACGCGGACAGCGTCGCGCCGTAGATCGTGCGCCACAGCCTCTCCCAGTCGGGCGGCGGCATCCGGACGACCCACGGCGGCTGGCCCTCCTCGGGGAAGCCGCGGCTCGAGAGCGGGGGCGGCGCCATGTGCCGCTCCTCCGCGGCGTTGCGAAGGAACCGGACCAGATCCTCGAGGCTGACCGTCGTGATCGGCGGGACGGGAGCCGGCGGAGGCGCCGGTGCGCTCTCGGGCTCCTCCTCGGGGACGACGCCTGGAGTGCCGCGCGGGGCGCTCCGCCGGCGGCGCGCGAGGACCGCGACCAGGGCGAGCGCGGCGGCCGCGGCGGCCCAGACCCACGCGCCCGCTCCGGCTGCGGCACCCGCGTCCGAGTGCGCCATCGGAAGCTCGAGTCTGGGCCTCGGGCTCACGGCGGGCGGATCCGCGGAAGCCGCCGAAGAGGATGCCGGCGCCGAAGACGACGACGCCGCCCGCCCCGCGAGCTCGGCCCGCAGCGCGTCCGTCTGTTTGCGCTCGGCGTCGGAGACAACCGCACGCCAGGCGTCGAGTCGCTGGAGCGCGGCCGCCGGGTCGCCCCACTGTGCCCAGCGCTCCGCCGACCGCCGGCGCAGGCTCGGGAGATCCGGGCGCGCCGCCGCCGCCCGGTCGAGGAGAAGGAGCGACTCCGCCTTGCTCGCGCGGTCGGGATGGTCCCAAAGGAGGTTCGCCAGCGGGACCGCCGCGTCGTCGCGCTCCGGATCCGCGGCGAGCGCCGCGCGGTACTCCCGGATCGCCTCGGCGGCGTGGCCCGCCTGCGCGTCGAGCGCGGCCGCGGCGACGGCCGCGTCGGCGTAGCGCGGGTCGAGGCGGAGCGCATAGCCGAGCTTCTCCCGCGCCGCGTTCCGGTCGCCGCGCGCGAGCGCCGCGCGGCCGTCGGCGAGCGCGAGGCGCGCCTCGGGCTCCGCGACGAACACGGGCGCGCCTCCGGGCACGCCGGAGGGCGACCCCGCCGCGAGCTCCAGGATCTTGACGCGCGGCTCGACCCACCGCGTGTCCTCGCCCGAGCCCTCGAGGCTCGCCTCGTAGCGCCGGTAGCGCGCGGCCGCGGAGGAGAAGTCGCCGCGGGCCTCGTCGCGGCGCGCCAGGACGAGCCAGTCCGTCGGCCAGAGGCGCAGCGACGCCGGAGTTGCACCGCCGTCGCCGGCCGCCTTCGAGAGCAGCTCGCCGGCCCGGGCCTCCTCGCGCGACGCCGCGTTCAGATCCGACGCGAGGAGCGCGTCGCGTTCCGAATCGGGAGGGCAGGGAGCCGGAAGCGAAGGCGGAGCCTGTCCGGCGGCTCGCGCAGAGAGGAGCGCAGCCAACAGGGCCGCTTCAGCCCGGCGAATGCGAACCCGACGAAGCCGATGGCCTCGCGGCACGGAGACATTATCGTCCACTCGAGTCAAACCTCTGAGCCCGCACGGCTTGACGCGGACCCGCGAAGCCGGGCGACGTGAGATAATCCCCGGTTCTCCGGCAGCCGCTCCCGTGGGCCGCCGCCGGAACTCCGAAAACATCGAGGTCGAACGTATGAAACGCATCGGCATTCTCTACGGTCAGGAACGCTCGTTTCCGCTGGCGCTGGTCGACCGCATCAACCGGGCACCTCAAAGCACCGAGATCGTGGCCGAGCCCGTCCAGGTCGGCGGCGTGGCGCTCGAGACTCCCCGGAAGTACGACCTGATCCTCGACCGGATCAGCCAGGACATCCCGTTTTACCGCGCGATCCTGAAGAAGGCGGTGCTGGACGGCACGATCGTCATCAACAACCCCTTCTGGTGGTCGGCCGACGACAAGTTCTTCAACAACGTGCTCGCGCGGCAGATCGGGGTCGCGGTGCCGAAGACGGTGATCCTGCCCTCGAACCAGCATCCGCCCGACACGACGGGCGATTCGATGTCGAACCTGATCTTCCCGCTCGAGTGGGACGAGATCTTCCACCACATCGGCTTCCCCGCATTCTTCAAGCCCTACTCGGGAGGCGGCTGGAAGAGCGTCTACCGCGTCACGAACCCCGATGAGTTCTTCGATGCCTACCGGGAGTCCGGCCAGACCGTGATGACGCTGCAGGAGGAGATCGTCTTCGATCAGTACTTCCGCTGCTACGCGATCGGCCGCAAGCACGTGCACCTCATGCGGTACGACCCCAAGTCGCCGCACCACGAGCGCTACGTCAAGAACCCTCCGCCGATCGAGCCGGCTCTCGAGGAGCGGCTCCGCGGCGACTGCCTGAAGCTGATGGGCGCGCTCGGCTACGACTTCGGCACGCTCGAGTTCGCCGTCCGGGACGGCATTCCGTACGCCATCGATTTCCTGAACCCGGCGCCGGACGCCGACGTGAACTCGGTCGGGGCCGAGAACTTCGAGTGGGTCCTGGACACCGCATCGCGCTGGCTGATCGAGCGCGCGAGCCAGCCGCCCGATCCGATCAGCGATTACCACTGGGCGACGTTCCTCTCCGGCGGCGAGACGCCCAAGAGCCGCGCGCCGCGCGTCCGCAAGCCGGCCGCCGCCCCGAAGGCCACCGGCCCGGCGCGTCCGCGGGGGAACGCCTGACCGGGATCCGGATGGAGCGGCCCGCCTTCACGCTCGGCGTCGAGGAGGAGTTCCAGATCATCGATCCGGACACGCGCGAGCTGCGCTCGCACGTGCAGGAGATCCTCGACGAGGGCAAGCTCGTCCTGAAGGAGCGGGTCAAGCCCGAGATGCACCAGTCGGTCATCGAGATCGGCACGGGCATCTGCAAGAACATCGCCGAGGTCCGCCAGGACGTCGGCGAGATGCGCACGGAGATCATCCGCCTCGCCCGCAAGAACGGGATGCGCGTCGCGTCGGCCGGAACGCACCCCTTCTCCAACTGGGCCGACCAGAAGATCTTCCCGGACCCGCGCTACGACTCGGTGGTGCAGGAGATGCAGCTGCTCGCGCGCGCGAATCTGATCTTCGGCCTCCACGTGCACGTCGGCATCAAGGACCGCGGGCTCGCGATCCAGATCATGAACGAGGCGCTCTATTTCCTGCCCCACATGCTGGCGCTGTCGACGAACTCGCCCTTCTGGCTGGGGCGGAACTCGGGGCTGAAGAGCTTCCGGACCAAGGTGTTCGACCGCTTCCCCCGAACCGGGATGCCGGAGTACTTCGAAACGACGGCCGAGTTCGACGAGTTCGTCCGCATCCTCGTCTCGACCAACTGCATCGACAACGGCAAGAAGATCTGGTGGGACGTGCGGCCGCATCCCTTCTTCGACACCATCGAGTTCCGCGTCTGCGACGTCCCCATGCGCCTCGACGAGACCGTCACGCTCGCCGCGCTCTTCCAGGCCATCTGCGTCAAGCTCTACCGGCTCCGCCAGCAGAACCTGGGATGGCGTCGCTACCGCCGCGCGCTGATCCTCGAGAACAAGTGGCGCGCCAGCCGATATGGCATAGAGGGCAAACTGATCGACTTCGGCAAACAGACCGAAGTGCCTTTCCGCGACCTGATCGCCGAGATGCTGGATTTCGTGGACGACGTCGTGGATGACCTCGGGTCGCGCCGCGAGGTCGAGGCGGTCGGCTGGATTCTCGAGAACGGCTCCGGCGCCGACCGGCAGCTGCGCGTCTACGACGCGACCGGCGGGGACCTGAAGAAGGTCGTCGACTACATCTGCGAAGAGACGAGCCACGGCCTTCCGGTAGAAACCGTGTATTCTCGTTCGGCATCCTAATTGCTCTCGACAATCCACCGAAGGAGCGACGCATCCCGATGCCGAACAGCGGAACACTGATCTCCTACGCGGAAGACCTCATCCCGGGCGCCCGCAACGCCATCCGGACGTGCCTCCGGGTGCGGCCCGACGAGCGGGTCGTCATCGTGACGGACCGGGAGACGGACGAGATCGCGATGAGCCTGGCCGACCAGGTCCAGGCGGTCGGCGCGCCGGTCGAGGTCCTGATCATGGAGGACTACGGCTCGCGGCCGATGCTGTCGCTGCCTCCGGCCATCGAGGCGGCGCTGGAACGCGCGGACGTCTCGATCTACGCCGGCCAGCCCAAGGAGGGCGAGCTCGCGTTCCGCCGGGCGCTCACCGCCATCATCGACCGCCGCCAGATCCGCCACGCCCACATGGTCTCCATCTCGCACCGCATCATGGTCGAGGCCATGCGCGCCAACTTCGACGAGGTCGACGCGATCTCCTGCCGGCTGCGCGATCGCGCCGAGAAGGCGAAGAAGATCGTCGCGACGTCTCCCGGCGGGTCGCGGATCGAGGCGACCTTCGATCCGGCGATCAAGTGGCTCAAGACCTCCGGCATCATCTCGACCTCGAAGTGGGGCAACCTGCCGGGCGGCGAGGTGCTGACCGCGCCGGCGCGCGTCGACGGCATTTACGTCGCGGACGGGGTCGTCGGCGACTACCTCTGCGCGCGGTACGGCGATCTCAGCAACAATCCTCTCGCGGTGACGATCGAAGACAGCCGCATCGTCGACGTCCAGTGCGACCGCGCGGATCTGGTCAAAGACTTCCGCGCGTACACGGCGACCGACGAGAACTCCAACCGCGTGGGCGAGTTCGCGATGGGCACCAACATCGCCCTGGACGACGTCATCGGCAACATCCTCCAGGACGAGAAGCTCCCCACCCTCCACATCGCGTTCGGTCATCCGTACGCCGAGCACACCGGCGCGAAGTGGAAGAGCACGACCCACATCGACATCGTCGGCCGACGCTTCGACATCTGGTTCGACGAGGAGCAGGTGATGCGGGAGGGGAAGTATCTGATTTGACGACGTCGCCGTCGCACCGCGGCGGCGGAGTCGTCATCCTGAGCGCAGCGACTCGATCGCCTCCGTCGCAGAACGCCCGGGATCCTTCGTCGCTCCGCTCCTCAGGATGACGGTTGCCTGTTACCGGCCTGACCCCTTCTTGTAAACTCCGTTCGTTCCCATGCTTCTGGCCGCCGGCACACGCCTGGGCCCGTACGAGATCCTCGCGCCGCTCGGCGCGGGAGGCATGGGCGAGGTCTACCGCGCCCGTGACTCGAAGCTGGATCGCGACGTGGCGGTCAAGGTGCTGCCCGCCCAGCTCGCCAACGACTCGGCCGCCCTCGCGCGTTTCGAGCGCGAGGCAAAGGCGGTCGCCGCGCTCTCGCATCCGAACATCCTGGCTGTCCACGACTTCGGCACCTCGGGCGGCACGAGCTACGCCGTCATGGAGCTTCTCGAGGGCGAGTCGCTACGCCAGCGGCTGGCCGAGGGCGGTCTCTCTCCGCGCAAGGCCGCGGACATCGCCCGCGAGATCGCGCTGGGTCTCGCCGCGGCGCACGACAAGGGCATCGTCCACCGCGACCTGAAACCCGAGAACCTCTTCCTGACGAAGGACGGCCGCGTCAAGATCCTCGACTTCGGCCTGGCGCGGCAGCTCGCGCTCCCCGCCACCGGCGACACGCACTCCCCGACCGCGGCTCCCGGCACCGAGCCCGGAACCGTGCTGGGAACCGTGGGCTACATGGCGCCGGAGCAGCTGCGTGGTCAGCCCGCCGATCACCGCTCCGACGTCTTCTCGTTCGGCGCCGTGCTCTACGAGATGCTGAGCGGCCGCCGCGCGTTCCTCGGCGAGACGGCGATCGAGACGATGAACGCGATCCTGAAGGAGGATCCGCCCGAGCTCTCCTCGTCCTCCTCGGGCCGGCAGATCCCGCTGGGCCTCGAGCGGATCGTCGCGCACTGTCTCGAGAAGAAGCCCGACGAACGCTTCCAGTCGGCCCGCGACCTCGCGTTCGACCTCGGATCGCTCTCGACGGCGACCGTGACGAGCGTCGCCAGCGGCGCGACGGCGCCCGTCTCGCGCTGGAAGCGGCGCGCGCTGTTCTCGACGATCGGCCTGATCGGTCTCGCGCTCGCGTTCTGGGCGGGATCCCGGCTAACCCGGGGGCCTGTCGGTGAAGTCCACCTCAAGCGTCTGACCTTCCGCCGCGGCAACATCCTCACCGCTCGCTTCGCTCCCGACGGCCAGACCGTCGTCTACGGCGCGGCTTGGGAGGGCCGGCCCGCGGAGCTCTTCACGGTCCGCACCGACTCGGGCGAGTCGCGACCGCTCGGCATCGACCACGCGAATCTTCTCTCGATGTCGCCGAAGGGCGAACTCGCGCTCGTCCTCCGCAAGGGAAGCTTTCAGGCGCTCTATGCCGAGGGCGTGCTCGCCCGAATGCCGCTGGGCGGCGGGGCGCCCCGGGAGCTCCAGGAGAACGCCTTCGCCGCCGCCTGGGCGCCCGACGGCGAGAGCCTGGCCGTCGCGCGGCGGGCGCCGTCCGGCAAGGGCGTGCTCGAGTACCCCATCGGCCACACGATCGACGAGTCGTTCTATCTCAGACCCCAGCTCGCGATGTCGCCCCGTGGCGAGCTCGCATTCCTCGAGACGGAGTCCGATGGGACCGCGACGATCTGGGTCGCGGAGGCGGGCGGAAGAAAACGGGCGCTCATCCGAGGCCTAGTAGGCGCTGTCTGGGGCCTCGCCTGGTCCCGCCGAACGGGAGAGCTGCTGTTCCTGGGCGGCCGGGCATCCTACAGCGCGGCGCTTCGCGCGGTCTCGCCCGGGGGACGCGAGCGAGTCGTCTGGCCGTCGGGGGACGGCTACGCTCTCCACGACGTCGCTCCCGACGGCCGGCTGCTCATCGAGCGGGCGACCGAACGAGACGGAATCATCTGGGTGTCCGCGGATGGCGCCCCGGAACGCGACCTCGCCTGGCTCGACGGAACCCAGCTTCAGGACCTCGCGGTCGATGGCTCGCAGATTCTCTTTTCAGAGGCCTTCGGACGGGACGTGTCGAAGGGCAGCCTTTTTGCGGGCGGCGTCTACGTTCGGCGTACCGATGGCTCGCCGGCGGTCCGACTCGGCGAGGGCCTTCCGATGAGTCTCTCGCGCGACGGGAAGTGGGCCCTCGCGATGGCAGGCGAGAAGACGCCGGAGATCGTCCTCTTGCCCACCGGGCCGGGATCGCCCCGGCAAGTTTCCGTCGAGGGTGCCAAGCTCCTGTCAGCGAGATTCATCGGGGATGGCCGGATCGCCGTCTTCCACTCCGACTCGAACGGGCAGACCCTGCTCTCGATCGTCGGCCTCGAGGGAGGCCGCCCGAAGCCTCTTCCGCTCACCGGAATCGACGCCTACGCCGGCGTCGCCTTCTCTCCGGACCTCACGCGAGCCGCGTACGCCGGCGCCGGGCATCGTGTCGTGATCGTTCCTCTCGCCGGCGGCGCTTCGGAGACGGTTCCGGAGGCCGTTCTCGGCGACTGCGAGCACCTCTCGCGGTGGAGCCGCGACGGCAGCTACCTGATCGTCCAGAACCTCTGCGAGGTTCCGAGCCGCGTGGATCGAATCGACGTCCGGACCGGGGAGCGAACGTACTGGAAGGACCTCGCGCCGAACGACCGCGCGGGCGTCGTCCGGATCGGTCCCGTGCGCTTCACCACGGACGAAAACGGCTACGCCTATGGCTACCGGCGAGTCATCGCCTCGGATCTCTTCGTCGTCGAGGGATTGAAGTAGCCGATGATCCCGTCCCTTCGCCAGGCCTACAACGCGAGCTTCACCGACG
>Ga0207711_10000500_pt1 | contig 40435 bp, 33 predicted proteins | sample KBSS34metaG_FD_184401 | JGI IMG/M metagenome (GOLD analysis project Ga0207711, IMG submission 184401) | Switchgrass rhizosphere microbial communities from Kellogg Biological Station, Michigan, USA - KBS S3-4 metaG (SPAdes) (version 2) | ecosystem: Host-associated > Plants > Roots > Rhizosphere... | reverse complement strand
GTCGCATCTTCGCCGGTGTTGACGCTTAGCACGGCCGTTTGCCCTGAGCTTGTCGAAGGGCTGCTTTGTTTCTTACGGCGCAAGGAAAGACGGAGCTTCGACAAGCTCAGCCTGAACGGAGTTAGGATTGACCGACCGACGCGACAACAGCCGCCACATCCGCGCCCGCCGCGGGAGCGAGATCAATGCGAAGCACTGGACCACCGAAGCCGCAGTCCGGATGCTGATGAACAATCTCGACGACGAGGTCGCCGAGGATCCGCAGAGCCTCGTCGTCTACGGCGGGATCGGCCGGGCGGCGCGCAACTGGGAATGCTACGACAAGATCGTCGAAACCCTGGAGCGGCTCGAGGAAGACCAGACCCTTCTCGTCCAGTCCGGAAAGCCGGTCGGCGTGTTCCGCACCCACAAGGACGCGCCGCGCGTGCTCATCGCCAACTCCAACCTCGTGCCCAAGTGGGCGAACTGGGAAGTGTTCAACGAGCTCGATCGCAAGGGGCTCATGATGTACGGCCAGATGACGGCCGGCAGCTGGATCTACATCGGTACACAGGGAATCGTCCAAGGCACCTACGAGACCTTCGCGGAGATGGGCCGCCAGCATTATGACGGCGACCTCAAGGGTCGCTGGATCCTGACCGCCGGCCTCGGCGGCATGGGCGGCGCGCAGCCGCTCGCAGCGGTCATGGCCGGCGCGCACTGCATCGCGATCGAGGTGCAGGAGAGCCGGATCGAGAAAAGGCTCGAGACGCGCTATCTCGACCGGCGCGCGAGCAGCATTGACGAGGCGCTCGAGATCATCCGCAACGCGAGCGAGCCGACCAGCGTAGGCCTTCTCGGCAATGCCGCCGAGATCCTCCCGGAAATGCTCGCGCGCGGCATTCGCCCCGATGCGCTCACCGACCAGACCAGCGCCCACGATCCGGCCAACGGTTATTGCCCGATGGGCTGGTCAGTCGCGAAGTGGCAGGAGATGCGCGAACGCGATCCTGCCGCCGTAGCCGAGGCCGCGCGCGTTTCGATCGCACGCCACGTCGAGGCGATGCTTTCGTTCAGGGAGACGGGCGTGCCCACCTTCGATTACGGCAACAACATCCGCCAGGAAGCCAAGGACATGGGCGTGACTCACGCCTTCGACTTCCCGGGCTTCGTTCCCGCCTACGTCCGCCCGCTCTTCTGCCGCGGCATCGGCCCGTTCCGCTGGGCCGCGTTGTCTGGCAATCCGGAGGACATCTACCGCACCGACCAACGCGTGAAGGAGCTGATTCCCGACGATCCGCACCTCCACCGCTGGCTCGACATGGCGCGCGAGCGGATCGCCTTCCAGGGCCTGCCGGCGCGTATCTGCTGGGTCGGCCTCGGCCAGCGCCACCGCCTCGGCCTCGCCTTCAACGACATGGTTCGGAACGGCGAGGTGTCGGCGCCGATCGTCATCGGCCGCGACCACCTCGACAGCGGCAGCGTCGCCTCCCCCAACCGCGAGACTGAGAGCATGAAGGACGGCAGTGACATGGTCTCGGACTGGCCGCTGCTGAACGCGCTGCTCAACACCGCCTCGGGGGCAACGTGGGTGTCGCTTCACCACGGCGGCGGCGTCGGCATGGGTTATTCACAGCATAGCGGAATGGTGATCGTCGCCGACGGCACGGACGACGCAGCTCGGCGCCTGGAACGCGTTCTCTGGAACGACCCCGGCACCGGCGTGATGCGCCACGCCGATGCCGGCTACGAGATCGCCATTGACTGCGCCCGCGAGCAGGGCCTCGACCTTCCGATGGTGACGAAGTGAAGCTCAATCCCGAGAAAGTCGGCCTAGACGACTTGCGTCAGCTCTGGCTGGGCGCCGAGGCGCAGCTGGACGACGCGTCCATGCAGCGGATCGCCGGCTCGACCGCGGCGGTCGGGCGCATCGTTGCCGGCGGCGAGACCGTCTATGGCGTCAATACCGGCTTCGGCCTGCTCGCCAACACGCGCATCCCCAACGAGCGGCTGGCGGAGCTCCAGACCAACCTGATCCTCTCGCACAGCGCCGGCCTCGGCGACCCATTCCCGCGCCACGTGACGCGGCTGATGATCGTGCTCAAGCTGCTTGGCCTCGGCCGCGGCTATTCGGGCGTTCGAGCGGTAGTCATCGAAGCACTGCAGCGGCTGCTCGACGCGGACGCAATGCCACTCATCCCGGCGCAAGGAAGTGTCGGCGCAAGCGGCGACCTCGCGCCGCTCGCGCACCTCATCTCGGCCCTGATGGGGTACGGCCGGATCGACGTTGCCGGCGAGATCGCTCCGGCCCGCGACGCACTCCAAAAGATCGGACTCGAAGCGCTCCAACTCGGCCCGAAGGAGGGGCTTGCGCTCATCAACGGCACGCAGGCGAGCACCGCGCTCGCGCTGGATGCATTGTTTCAGGGCGAGCGCCTTTTCTCGGCGGCGGTCGCGGCGGGGGCGCTGTCCGTCGATGCTCTCAAGGGCAGTTCGAAGCCGTTCGATCCGAGGCTCTCCGACCTTCGCGGCCAGCCGGGCCAGATCCGTGTTGCCGCCACGATCCACGACCTTCTCCAAGGCAGCGAGATCCTCGTCAGCCACGTCAAATGCGACCGCGTACAGGATCCTTACAGCTTCCGCTGCCAACCCCAGGTCATGGGCGCCGCGCTCGACCTTCTCGAAAATGCTGCCCGAACGCTCACCATCGAGGCGGCGGCAGTGACCGACAATCCAATCGTGTTCGCGGACGAGGATACCGCCATCTCAGGCGGCAACTTCCACGCCCAGCCGGTCGCCTTCGCGTCCGACATCATCACCATGGCACTGTGCGAGGTGGGATCGATCTCCGAGCGGCGCGTCAGCGTGCTCGTCGATCCGAAGATGAGCGGCTTGCCAGCCTTTCTGACGCCGGATTCAGGCGTAAACTCGGGGCTGATGATCCCGCAGGTCACCGCCGCGGCGCTCGTCAGCGAAAACAAGAGCCTCGCCTTTCCTGCGAGCGTCGACTCGATCCCGACCTCGGCGGGCCAGGAGGATCATGTCTCGATGGCGCCGATTGCCGCGCGCAAGGCCGGGCAGGTCGCGCGCAACGCCGCCGGCGTGATCGCGGTCGAGCTGATGGCGGGTGCTGAGGGGATCGATTATCACGCGCCGCTTCAGACCTCGCGTAAGCTGCAGGCGGTCCATGCCGCCGTGCGGTCGCGCTCCCCCCATTTCACGGCCGACCGCTACTGGGCTGACGAGATGAGCGCGCTCCAGGAGGCCGTGCTTGGCGGGGAGATCGGCGAAGGACTGCTGCCCCTCGGCTGAACTAAGCGATCCGGTCCCAGTGGGTCGTCTTGCAGATGACGGCAAGGACGCAGCCGCGCACCTTCAGCCGGTTGGCGCCGATCTGCTCGATTGTGCCGCTCGCACTCATGTCGCGGCTGGCGACGAAAACGTCGGCGTTCCACCGGCCGGGACCGGTCGGCTGGATGTTATTGATGACGCGCGCGCCGAGGAGGTGGGTGCCGCTTCCGCTCTGCGACTTGGCCTGCTGTTTCGCAGAGGCCTTCACGACGCGTCCGCACAGGCTCTTGCCGCACGGGGCGATGAGGATTTCCATGGCGCCGTTTTTCCAGCGGCCCTCGAGCCCGCTCTTGGCGAGAGCGGGGGCCGGAGCGAGGGCGACAGCGAGCCCTGAAAGCGTAAGCAACAGCCGTTTCATCATGTCCCTATAGCACTGATTTGCGGCGATAATCGCGCCTTCAGCTTGCGTCGGGATGAACGCTTGGCCTCGTGCGATTAGTGGAAATCGCGGCTTTTGGGGATGATTTCGACGTCGCGCGGGTGGGCAGCCGCGGGCGGACGCCAGCTTCCGGCGCCGTCACCTTGATTGAGCGTCGAGGGCATCAGCTCCTCGCTGAGGTGCCGCAACATTGCGGTGTGATCGTCGAGCTGACGGGCAACGACGTGGATCACTTGGCTGTCCGGATCGCGCTGGACGATGCCGTGAACCACCATCAGCCGGGCGCCCATCACGATCTTGCGCTGCCCGTCGAACACGTCCGGCCAGATCACCAGGTTGGCGATTCCTGTTTCGTCTTCCAGCGTGATGAAGCACACGCCCTTGGCGCTGCCTGGCCGCTGACGGATCAGGACCAACCCTGCCATCGATAGCCGCCTGCCGTCGCGGATATTGGGCAGCCGATCTGCGGTGACGAACTTCCGCGCTGCATAATAGTCGCGCAGGAAGCGCATCGGATGCGCCTTCAGCGACAGGCGGGTCGTCTGGTAGTCGTTTACGACATGCTCGGACAGCGGCATCGCCGGAAGCCGCGCCTGCTCGAGCTCCAAGCCTTCCTCGCGAGCATGGGCATGGGCGAACAGAGGAAGGTCAGGCGCCTGCCGAAGCGCGCGCGAGTCCCAAAGAGCGGCACGCCGATCGAGCCCCATCGACCGAAAGGCGTCGGCGGCGCTCAGCCGCTGGATGGCATGCACCGGGATGCCGGTGCGGGCGCGCATCTCTTCGATCGAAGCAAAGGGGCGGCGTCCAGCCAGAAGCGCCGCATCGGCGGCCCGCAATCCCTCAACCTGCCGGAAGCCGAGCCGGAGAGCGACTTCACTCCCCCTGCCGCTTGCTGGAGGGGGCCGGGGGGTGGGACTGTCTAGCGTACCACTCTCTGACAGACCCACCCCTTCGGCGTTTCGCGCCTCTTCTCCTCCCGCAAGCGGTAGGGGAGATTCAAGTGTGCAATCCCATTCGCTCTCGTTGACGTCGACCTCTCGTACCTCAACGCCATGCTCCCGCGCGTCGCGAACGATCTGCGCCGGCGCGTAAAAGCCCATGGGCTGGGAGTTGAGCAGGCCGCACGCGAACGCCGCAGGATATTTCCACTTCAGCCAGCTCGACACGTAGACCAGGTGCGCAAAGCTCGCCGCATGGCTCTCCGGGAAACCATATTCGCCAAAGCCCTTGATCTGGTCGAAGCAGCGCTGCGCGAAATCGGGGTCGTAGCCTCGCTCGACCATTCGACCGACCATCTTGTCCTGCAGCACATCGATGTTCCCGCGCGACCGGAACGTCGCCATCGCCTTGCGCAGCTCGTTCGCTTCCTGTGACGAGAATTTAGCTGCATCGAGCGCGATCTTCATCGCCTGCTCCTGGAAGATCGGCACGCCCATCGTTCGTCCCAGGATGCGCTCGAGCTCGTCGCCCGGTCCGTGGGCGGGATCGGGGCAGGGGAAGGTGATCGGTTCCTGCCCCGACCGCCGCTTCAGGAACGGGTGGACCATGTCCCCCTGGATTGGCCCTGGCCGGACAATCGCAACCTCGATGACGAGATCGTAGAAGCAGCGCGGCTTCAGCCTCGGCAGCATGTTCATCTGCGCCCGGCTTTCGACCTGGAACACGCCCAACGAATCGCCCTTACACAGCATGTGGTAGACCTCAGGCACCTCGCGCGGCACGGTCGCGAGGTCCCAGCGCTCGCCGTGATGCTCGGCGATCAGGTCGAAGCATTTGCGGATGCAGGTCAGCATTCCGAGCGCGAGCACGTCGATCTTGAGGATGCCCAATTCCTCGATGTCGTCCTTGTCCCATTCGATGAATGTGCGGTCCTCCATCGCGCCATTGCCGATCGGCACGGTCTCGGTCAGCGGCCGCTCGGTCAGGATGAAACCGCCGACATGCTGGCTGAGGTGGCGCGGCATGCCGATCAGCTGCTCGGCCAGCTTCATCGTCCGCTTGAGGTGCGGGTCGTTGAGGTCCAGGCCGGCGTCCGCGGCGCGCGCTTCAGCGACCTCGGTTTCCATGCTCCCCCAATAATTGGAAGCAATGGCGGCGCAGACGTCCTCGCTGAGGCCCATCACCTTGCCGACCTCGCGGATCGCCGAGCGCGGGCGGTAATGGATGATGGTCGCGGCAATGCCGGCGCGGTCGCGGCCATATTTATCGTAGATGTGCTGGATCACCTCCTCGCGCCGCTCATGCTCGAAGTCGACGTCGATATCCGGAGGTTCCTTGCGCTCCTCGGAAATGAAGCGCTCGAACAACAGCTCGTTGACCGACGGATCGACGGACGTGATGCCGAGGCAGAAACAGACTGCGCTGTTCGCCGCCGACCCGCGGCCTTGGCACAGAATCTCCTGCGACCGGGCGAATGCGACGATGTCGTGCACGGTCAGGAAGTATCGGGCGAAGTCGAGCTTCTTGATCAAGGGCAGCTCATAGTTGAGTTGCTTCAGCACCTTGTCGGGAATGCCGTCGGGCCAGAATTTATGCGCGCCCTCCCATGTGAGGTGTTCGAGGTGCTCCTGCGGCGTTCGGCCCTCCGGCACGGTTTCTTTCGGATATTCGTAGCGCAGCTCATTGAGGCTGAAGTGCAGCGAGTCGGCGAACTCGCGCGTCACGGAAATCGCATGCGGCCAGCGCTCGAACAGCCGCACCATCTCCGCCGGCGATTTCAGATGCCGCTCGGCGTTGGGATTCAGCAGATAGCCGGCGTTGGCGATCGTGGTCTTCTCGCGGATGCAGGTAACGACGTCCTGCAGCGGCCGGCGCTCGGGCGCATGATAATGGACGTCGTTGGTGGCGAGGATCGTGCAGCCATGTTTGCGCGCAAGACGGTCGAGCCGCTCAATCCGCGCATTGTCGTCGCCGCGATAAAGCCAGCTCGCCGCGACGTGCCGAAGTGACGTCAATGCGTCACAGAGGCGCGGCAATTTCCCTTCGAAAACAGCAAGATCGTCGGTTGGCCAGGCAATGAAGGCAATGCCCTCCTGATGCACCGCGACATCGACGAGGCTCAGTTCGCAGGCGCCTTTCTCCGCGCGCATCTTGCCGAGGCTGAGCAGCCGTGACAGCCGCCCATAGCCTTCGCGGTCGATTGGGTAAGCGAGCAGGCTGGGCGCATCGGTCAGGTCGAGCCGGCATCCGATCATCGGCCTGATGCCCACCACCTCGCACGCGCTGTGCATCCGCACGACGCCTGCTAGCGTGTTGCGGTCGGCGATGCCGATCGCGTCATAGCCAAATGGCAAGGCGATCCGCACCAGTTCGATCGCGTCCGACGCCCCGCGAAGAAATGAGAAGGGCGTGCTGATGCCGAGCTCGACATAGGGTGACGGCTCGATGGGCGGAGGCGGCATGTCGCTGGTCCGCACCAGCTTGAGCCGTGAGAAGGTAGGTTGTTCGGGCATCAGCCGAAAAGCCCGTGAATGAACCAGGCCGGCAGCCCGCCCCGCCCGTCGCCGATGACGCCTTCGCGGTAGATCCAGTAGCGGCGCCCGCTACTGTCCTCGACGCGATAATAATCGCGCAGCCGGGCGCTCGACGGCTGCCGCCACCACTCCGGCGCGATCCGCTCGGGCCCTTCCGCGCGCGCAATGTCATGCACCGCCCGCCGCCACACGAACCGCCGCGGCATGCCTTCGGGGGTGGCGTAAATGACGTCGATCGCTTCGGGGCGGTCGAGCAGGCGCTGGGGGCGCTTTAAATCCTCCCTGAGCTCCGCTCGGGGAGGGGAACCATGCGAAGCATGGTGGAGGGGTCGGCGCCAAACCCCTCCACCACTCGACTTTGTCGAGCGGTCCCCCTCCCCCAGCAAGCTGGAGGAGGATTGAACAGCCGCCATCCAACCGCTCGCGCGTTCAGGCAAATGGCTCTCTTCCGGCTGCGGCCGGCGCACGCGACGAGGTCCGAGCTTCACCGTCAGCCGGTCGACCAACCGCGCCACCTGGCGCTCGCCGCTCGGTTCCTCGACCAGGCTTTCCTGCGCGGCGCCGAGGCTTTCGGTCCAATTGGCGGTCAGCGCGAAGGCGTCGAAGCCGAACTCGGGATCGAGCGCGGCCGCTTTGTCGGCGAGCAACCGCTGCAGATGCTTCGGTTCGCGGCTGGGGATGGTCGTGGCGACGCTCGCCACGGCGACGCTGCCGTCGACGCGAAAGCCGCGGAGCGACAGCCGCCGCGCGCCGAGATGACGCTCCTGCAGCTGCCGCACGAGCTCGGGGATGAGCCGTTCGAGCGCCTGGCCCGCCGCTTCGTGATGCGTTGCCGGTTCCTCCAGCCGAAGCGTTGCCCGAGGCGGCGGATCGTCGGCGATCGCCGTCAGCGCTTCCGGTTTTCGTCCGAGCGCGCGGTCGAGCGCCTCCACGACGTCTTCCGCACCCCGGAACCGCCGCGCGAGCGCAAGCCGCGGCACGCCGATGAGCGCACCGATGGTCTTGAGTCCGAGCCGGTCGAGCGTGCGCACCGTGTCGGCGTCGAGACGAAGCGCAGCAATGTGCAACGGCGTAAGCTTGGCGGCGACATCATCATCACAAATGCACGGCGCATGATGCGCCAGCGCCCACGCCGCCGCAGCGGTCGGCGCAATTGCCAGTCGCGTCGTCAGTCCAAGCGCCGCGAACCGGCGCTGCACATCGCAGACAAGTCCGCGCTCACCGCCGAACAAATGCGCGACGCCGGTGACGTCCAGCCGCAATCCATCGCCCTCCACCTCCACCAGTGGCGACCATCGTCCCGCCCAGCGAGCGAGTCGCTGCACCAGCGCGGCATCGCCCTCGGGATCGGCGGGCAGTGCGACCAGCGCCGGATCGAGCGCGCGCGCGTCGGTCAGCCGGGCGCCCGCCCTAGCTCCGCGTTCGGCGGCTGCTTTGGTGACGGCATGGACGATTGGGCCGTGCGCACCTTCGACCGTGAGGACGACGGGATCGTCAGGCGCGCAGTCGGCGTTCTTCGCCCAGCGTTCGATCGCCAGCGCCGGCAACCAGATGGAAAGCACCCGCTTCATGCGCGACGATCCATCTTCCGGGCGGCATCCCACGCGCGCGGAAGAGCTCGGCATCCCACGCCGGCAGGCCCGGCGCACGTCCGTCGAGATCGTTCGCCAGCGACGGCGCACTCGCGATCCGCCAGCGCATGCGTGCGCCGCTCAGATTGGCGTGGCCGCCGAGCCGAATCAAAAAGGCGGCCACGCCAGACCGCTCCGAGGCGACGGCAAGCCGCCGCGTCGCGGTGAAATCGAGCGCTCGCGGATCGCCCCAAATCTCGCCGATCACGGCCGAGAGCCCGGAGCATCTTAAGCCCTCCTCCATCGCCCACAGCGCGTCGCGCGCATCGCGGGCTTCGACATGGATGAGGTTCTTGTCCGGCAGTCCGGGCGGATGGACCCGCCCGCTCTCGAGGATCGCCATCCGCTCCTGCACCCACAGCAGCGGCTTGTCGGCAGCAACCTGCGCCAGCAGGAACCCCGCCCAGCCGCCATCGCGCGGATGGGCGGCGAAGAGTTCGGAAAGGGTAGGGCCGGACGGTCCAGGCAGGCGCCAGCACTCGCCCAACCCACTGGGGATCGGGCGAATTTCGGCCGCACGGCTTCCGCCGCCGGCGACCAGGGAAAGGCCTCCTGCCACACGACTCACAACGTTCTTGTTCTACTTTTGTTCTTTTTCCCGCGACTCACGGGCAAGAGTCAATGGCTCGACTCGGCAGCGTTCTGGAGGATGGGCGGCTGGCCCTCCGTGCGCGTCAGGAAAGCCTCGATATCCCACACGATCCGCGCAAGCGCGGGCCGCCAGAGCACCGCGCCGACGTGGTTCGTATCGATCTCCACTGCATGATCGATCTCATGGTCCTGTCCTCGCGCGGCGCGCGGCGCGACGATCCCGTCCCGCCGCGACCAGAAAGACAAGGTTGGCACCGGGGGCTTGCCCTCCGCGCGCGGAAACGGCGGCTGGTTGACGTCATGCCCCGCAATCCGCTCGTAAAATTCGCAGATGTTCGTGTTGGTCTTGTAGTCGCCGGAAAAAGGGGAGCAGAGCGTTACGACCGCTCGCACCTTGTCGGGACGGAGATGCGCGAGCTCCCGGGCGAACATGCCGCCGAGGCTCCAGCCGACGAGCAATACTCGCCGTCCATCATAAATCTCATCGAGACGGCGGCTGAGAAGCTCCAGCGTATCCGGCTTGGCGCCAAGATTGGTGCCAAGTCCCCAGGGATGGGCGCGCCAGCCCGATCGGGCGAACGCCCGGCGAATATCCATCGTCGTCCGGTCGCCGGCAAGGAAACCGGGAAGGACGAGCGCCGGCGGCCCGTCCTCCGGCCCTCGAGGGCCGACAGGCCCAAGTCCCGCCAGTATCCGTGGAAGATGCCAGGCCATTTCGCGAAAGCGGTGCCAGCCCGGAGGCGCTAGGTCGTCCGGGTGAACCGTCTCGGCAACGCCGACGACCGCGGTTCGCGCCCATATCACGACTCACAAGATGCTATGTTTTCATTTCCGAAACAATAACGATAATGAAAATTAAACGCGCCGTTTCAGAAACCTATCGATTTCCCGCGTTACGTCACGCACCGCGCGCCTCGAAACGCCGAAGCCCATGTGCGTGCATTTCAGTTCGATGGCTTGGTCGCGTTCATGGTCGAGCCCTCGCGCGGCGCGTGGCGCGATGATGCCGTCGTTCGGCGACCAGATGGCGAGATGCGCCACGGGCGGCTTGTCGGTAATCCGCGGGATCGGCGGGTCGTCGACCTTGTGGCCGGCAATCCGCTCGTACATCCGCCACACGTTGTTCTGCCTGGGGTCGCCCGAAAATGGCGAGCCCAAGGTGACGACGGCGCGGACGAGATCGGGCGCCGCACGGCCCAGCTCGCGGGCGTAGACGCCGCCAAGGCTCCAGCCGACGACCAGCACCTTCTGACCGTTGCCGATGTCTGCGAGGCGCCGTCTCAGTCGAGAGATCGTGTCGGCCTTGGCGCCCCAGTTCCAGCCGAGCTCCCAGCCGTGAACGCGCCAGCCGTCTTCGGCGAGCGCGCGGCGCAACGCGATGGTCGTACGGTCGCTCGCCATCCATCCGGGGATGACGAGCGCCGGCGGACCGTCTTCCGGACCGCGTGGCCGAAGATGTCCGAAGCCGTGCCAAAACCGGGAGGCGAGTGATGCTGCCTCGTGAAGACGCCGCCAGTTGGCCGGCGGACGGTCGTCGCCGTCCCATTCCATCCTAGAGGTACTCGCTCCCCATCAGCTCCTGCATCGCCTTCGGCAGCTTCACACGGCCGTCGGCGGTCTGATGATTTTCCAGCAGCGGGACGAGGATGCGCGGGCTCGCCAGCGCCGTGTTGTTGAGCGTGTGCGCGAAGCGGACCTTCCCGTCGGCGCCGCGATAGCGGATGTTCGCGCGCCGCGCCTGCCAGTCGTGCAAGGTCGAGCAGCTGTGCGTCTCGCGATATTTGCCAAGGCTCGGCACCCAGCTCTCGATGTCATTCATGCGATACTTGCCGAGGCCCATGTCGCCGGTCGACGTCTCGATCACCTGGTAAGGGATCTCGAGGTCTCGGAGCATTCCCTCGGCGAGACGAAGCAGCGTCGCGTGCCACTCGGCCGACTGCGCCTCGTCCGCCTCGCAAACGACATATTGCTCGACCTTTACGAACTGGTGGACGCGAAGCAGCCCGCGCACGTCCTTCCCCGCGCTCCCCGCCTCGCGGCGGAAGCAGGGCGAGAAGCCCGCATAGAGGATCGGCAGCTTGTCGGCCTCGATGATCTCGCCAGCGTGTAGCGAGGTCAGCACGACCTCGGCGGTCCCAGCGAGCCACAGATCGTCGTTCGGAAGCTCGTACGTCTCCTCGCGATGGCTGGGGAACTGGCCCTGGTTGAGGAACGCCTGCTCGCGCGCGATCGCCGGCACGGTGATCGGCGTGAAGCCCGCGCTTGCGATCTTCGAGAGTGCCCAGCCCATCAGCTTGGTTTCGAGCAGCGCGAGACCGCCCTTGAGGCAATAGGTGCGGCTGCCCGACACCTGCGTGACCCGCGATAGGTCGCCCCAACCGTTCTTCTCGATAAGCGCGACATGGTCGAGCGGCTCGAAGTCGAACTTCGGCGCGTCGCCGACGGTGCGGATGACCTTGTTGTAGCTCTCGTCGGGCCCGACCGGCGCGCCGTCGTAGGGGATGCCCGGCAACTTCAGCATCAGGGCCTTCAGCTCGGCGTCCTTGGCGGCAAGTTCTCCCTCGAGCGCCGAGGCCCGCGCGCCCGCTTCCTTTGCCTGGCGCCCAAGCTCCGCCTTTTCCTCCGGCCTCGCGTCCTTGAACTTCGCGCTGACCGCGTTGCGCTCGGCGCGCAGGCGATCGATCTCGGTTTTCGCGCTGCGAACCTCGCCGTCGAGCGCCAGCAGCGCCTCCAGGTCCAGGTCCACGCCCTTGTCGCGGATCGCGCGTTCGACCGTCTCGCGGTTCGCCTTGATGAAATCCATTGCCAGCATCGGCGCGTGCCTAGCCGAACCTTCGGCAGAGGCAAAGTTGCGCGAGCGCCGCCGTTCGGCCAAGCGCGGGCCATGCCTTCAGGCCTGATCGCACTCCTCGACGATGTCGCAACCATCGCCAAGCTCGCCGCAGCCTCCCTCGACGATGTCGCGGGCGCAAGCGGGAAGGCGGCGACCAAGGCCGCGGGCGTCGTCATCGACGACACCGCCGTCACGCCGCGCTACGTTGTCGGCCTTGCGCCGGAACGGGAGCTTCCGATCATCGGCAAGATCGCGTGGGGAAGCATCAAGAACAAAATCCTGTTCCTCCTTCCGCTGGCGCTGCTGCTTACCTCCTTCGCCCCCTTCCTGACGACCCCGTTGCTGATGATTGGCGGTGCCTATCTCGCCTTCGAGGCGACCGAGAAGATCGTCGAGAAGCTGCGCCACGAGCACGAGCATGAGGAGCAGCTCGTCGATGCGATGGTGGACCCCGTCGAGCTCGAGAAGCTTCAGGTGAAAGGCGCGATCCGCACCGATTTCATCCTCTCGGCGGAAATCATGGCCATCGCGCTCGCCAGCCTTGAGCATTTGACGTTGCTCACCACTGCGGTCGCGCTGGTCGCTGTGGCAGTGGCGATTACCGCCGGCGTCTACGGCGCCGTCGCGCTGATCGTGAAGCTCGACGATATTGGCCTGCACATGGCGCAACGCCGCTCGCGAGCCACGCGCGCGTTAGGCGAGCGGCTCGTCCACCTGGTCCCGAAGCTGCTGACCGCATTAGCGACGATCGGCACGGCGGCGATGCTGTGGGTCGGTGGCGGAATCCTCCTTCACGGGCTGGAGGAGCTGCACCTCGCCGGGTCCATCCCGCACCTCGTCCACGAGGCCGCGCATCGCGCCGGCGAGGCGACCGGCCCATTCGGCGGCATCGCCAGCTGGCTCATCACGGCCCTCGCCGGAGCGATGGTCGGCATCGTCATCGGCGGCATCATCGTCGCCGTGGTCCGCCGCTTCACCAAACATCCCGAAGAGCTGATCGTCGACTAGCTCACTGCCCTGAGGCGCTGCGGGCCCCGTCGATCTGGCCGAGCAGGGTTTGGACCGCCGCCGCAAGCTGGGCGTCCGGGCTTTCGCCAAGCTGGCGTGCGACCTCGACGTCGACCGGCCGCGGATGCCCTTCCATGTCCTCGCCGCTCAGCGTCTGGATCCGGATGAACGGCGTCCGCACTGTTGACCCGTCGATCAGCGGCTGGCCGCCGGTGAAGACGATCCAGCCCGCCGTCGGCTCACCCACCACCTTGCCGAGGCCAAGGGAACGATAGCCCTGCGTGAAATCCTCGGCGTCTGAGAGGCTGCTCTCGTTCGTCACCAGGACGGTCGGAAGCCCGAGCGCGCGCTGGCCCAAAGCCTGCCGGCTCGGGAATCCGCCCCGGTCGCGCGGCGTCATCGTCAGATAATTGCGCCGCGCGAACACGTCGATCGCGTGGCCGTTGACGAAGCCGCCGTTGTTGTTGCGGACGTCCACTACGACGCCCTGTTTGGATTCATTTTCGGCGTCGAGGTCGATGTAGAGCTGGTTGAGGCTGTCGGCGCTCATGTCGGCCATGTGGACGTAGCCGAGCCGGCCGCCGGAGAGGCGGTCGACGAGCGCCCGGCGGCTTTCCACCCAGCCGCGATAGGCAAGGCCCGCAGCAGTCGTGGCCGACACCGGCCGGACGATCACCTGCCGGGTGGCAAGGCCGATTGGAACTCGCGCGCCGACCTTGTTCTCCAGCAATTCGTCGATGTTGGAGTGCGGCGTTACGGCGATTCCGTCGACGCTCGTGATCCGGTCGCCGGCGTGGATTCCGGCGATGGCCGCGGGCCCGAGTGGGATCACCTCGCTGACAACGAGCCCGCCGCCCGATTCCAGCGCGTGGCGGTCGAAGCGGACCGCAAGCTGGCCGACCCGATCGGTCGGCAATGAGCCGGGGCCGCTCGACGGCGGATTGATCCCGCTGTGCGAGGCATTGAGCTCGCCGATCATCAGGTTGATCGCGCGCCGAAGCTCCTGCGGGGTCTTCGCGCCCTGGATGTATGGCTCGGTCTCGGTCCGGAGTGCCGCCCAGTTCTGCCCGTGGAAATTGGGGTCGAAGAAGACCTGGTTGAGCGTGCTCCAGGCCTCGTCGAACACGACCTGCTTCTCGGCGTCGAAATCGACGTCCATCGACGCATCGACCGCGATCGCCTTGGGTTTCGGCATGTCGAGCGGAGTCGACATCGGCTTTCCGCCTTCGAGGTAGAACAGGGTCTTGCCATCCGGCGACAGCGCAAGATCGCGCTTCGGCTTGGCCGTGCTGGTGATTTGCTGCGGCACCGGCGGATCGCTCGCCAGCTCGTCGAGGCTGTAGGAGTAAATGTTGTCCTGTCCGCCGCTGCTGGCGATGAAGAACATAGTCTTCCCGTCCTTGCTGAGCAGCGGCGCAGAAGCGTCGAGGCCCACGGGAACATTGGTCGCCCGCTGGCGAAGGCCGTCCCACACGATCGTCGTCGGCGTGACCGGCGGTGGCGGCGCGGCCTTCTCCTTCGATGGCGCAGGCGTGCTGTCCTTGTCCTTCTTCTCCTCGCCCGTTTCGCCCGGGGCCTTCTTATCGGAGAAAAGATCGCGGAACTTGTCCTCGCGATATTTGGGGACGTGGGGCGTGAGGTCGACGCGGACGATCCGCGAATCCTCGTTGCGCTGGCCGCTATCGAACAAAAGGTACTTGCCGTCGGGAGACCAGTTGATCTTCGACATATTGCCGTTCGCAAGGAAGCTGACGGGACGCGCCGTGCCGCCCGCCGCCGGGATCACCAGGATCTGCGTGAAGCTCTGCGGGTCGGTGACGGGGAAAGCGACATAAGCACCGTCCGGTGACCAGACGGGCGCCGGACCCCCATCGCCGTCCACGCTGATGTCGCCGCTGTAGAGCAGGCGATCGCTCAGCGGCACGCCGGGCTGCGGCAGGGTGAGGCGCCGAAGCTCGCGATTGCGCGCGACATAGACGATCGACTTGCCGTCGGGCGCATACACCGGCGTCGCTGCGATGCCGGCCGAGGTAAGCATCACCTCGCGACCGCCGACAACGTCATATTGAGCAAGCAGCCGGTCCGTGCCGCGCTCGGTCACATACAGCAGCCGCCGCGAATCCGGCGACCAGCTGACCTCGTCCTCGGCGCCGACGGTGCGCGTGATCCGCTGCGCCGGGCCGCCGTCCTTGGCGCTCGTCGCGAACAGCTCGCCATGCCCGATCAGCCCGATCTTCTGGCCGTCGGGCGAGGTCGCGAGCCGCGTGAACTTGTCGAGCTTCAGATTTTCCACGCGGTCGTCGGCCGGCGCCCCGCGCAAAGTCAGCGGCACGGCGGCTGCCTGGTCCGTCCGAAGGTCGAGACGCCACACCTGCATGCCGCGCTCGAATACGACGGCGCTGCCGTCCTTCGCCATGGCCGGATAGAGCAGCCGCCCGTCCGTGAAATTCGTCAGTTTCTGCGGCTGCGCACCGGCGGCGAGCGGGAGACGCCACAAATTCTCGGCACCGCCGGCGTCGGACATGTAGACCACCGACTCCCCCGACGGGTCCCACATCGGCCACGCATGGCGCGAGGGATCGTTAGCGAGCAGCGCATATCCAGCCGGCTGGTCGATGGTCTTCACCCACAGCTGCGCCTGGTCGATGTGCGAGCTTCCGTGCCGCCACCACTGCGAACCGCTGATCCCGAAGGCGGCGAAGGCGACTCTGTTGCCATTAGGGGACGCTGCGGATTCGAACTCGTTCAAAAAGCGCTCGGCGCTGATCTCGCCGGACGTCCCGCCCGCCGCCGCGACCCGCATGATATCGGTGCGACGGCCGGCGTCGTTTCCGGTCGTCGTGAAATAGACCCAGCGGCCATCGGGCGACCAGCCGTCGAGCTGCTCATTCGCCTCGGCATAGGTCAGGCGGGTTACGGCGCCGCTCGTAAGGTCGAGCACGTAGAGGTTGCTGGCGCCGCCCCGCGTCGAATTGAAGGCAAGCTTGCGCCCGTCCGGCGAGTAGAGCGGGCGGAAATCGTCCGCGGGACCCGAGACCAGCAGGTGCGCGACGCCGCCTTGCGCGGGCGCTTCCCAAATGTCTCCGCCCGAGGCGAAGGCGACCATCGATCCGTCGGGGGAGAGGCTCGGCTGCGCCAGCATCGGACGGCCTTCGCCTGGCCCCTGCGCCTCAGCGGCGACGGACAGCACGCAGGCCGCGGCGGTGGACAGGGCCGCGGCCCAGAAACGACGGTTCACGCAACACCTCCCCCAGAATAGGAGAGACTGGATATCAGCTGTCCTGCCGCCTGCAATCCGCTCGGTCGAACGGAATCACGCCTTAGTCGAAGTGCAGCCGCCGGTAGCTGCCGCGGAAGAAGAGCAAGGGATCGAGGCTGGCGTCGAAGCTGGCCTTCACGACCTGCCCGACGAGGATGTGGTGGTCACCGCCCTCGTAGACCGCATAGCGCTCGCATTCGAACACGCAGAGCGATTCCTCGAGGATCGGCGCGCCCGCCTCGCCCCGCGACCAGGGGGTCATTCCGAACCGGTCCTCACCGCGCGTCGAGAAGGTGATCGACGCCGGCCTTTGTCCGGTCTGCAGCACGTTGATCGCGAAAAAAGGCGCGCTCGTCAGCGCGTCCGCGCTTGCCGCATTCTTGTGGACGCAGACGAGGAGGAGCGGCGGATCCAGCGACACCGAGGTGAAGCTGTTGACGGTAAGGCCCGCCGGACTGTCCTCCTCATCGAGGCAGGTGACGACCGTCACGCCCGTCGCAAAGCAGCCGAGCGCATCGCGCAGTGTCCGCGGGTCGTGTCCGCTGCGATATTCGCCGATGGTCGGCTCGTCTGCCATTCACCTGGCTATAGCGGCTGGCGCGTAATCCTCTACCGCATTGCGTCGCGGGGAACGGATTTGGCCGTTCGTCGAACGAATCCTTGCCATCACCGCAACGGGCGATAGCGAGCGCTCGAAGGGAAGAGGTGGCAATGATTGATTTCGCGCGCGCGTTGTTCGTGACCGGGCTTTTTGCAGTGGCGGTCCCAGCGGTCTCGGCTGCTCCGCAGGCGGATCCCAACCTCTATCTCGAACAGGTGGACGGCGCCCGCGCGCTCGCGAAGGTGAAGTCGTGGAACGCGGCGAGCGCCGCCGCACTCGAGAAGCAGCCGGGGTTCGCCGACTATCGCGCGAAGGCGCTCGCCCTTCTCTCGACCAACCAGAAGATCGCCCAGCCCGACACCATCCTCGGCGACAAGGTCCTGAACTACTGGCAGGACGAGCAGCATCCGCGGGGGATCTGGCGGGTGTCGCCGCTCGCTGCTTTCGCGGCTGGCCGGCCGCAGTGGCGGACGCTCCTCGACATCGACGCGATGAGCGCGGCCGACAAGAAGAACTGGGTGTTCAAGGGGGCGAACTGCCTGTCGCCCGCTTACGTCGACTGCATGGTCAGCCTGTCGAACGGCGGCGGCGACGCCGTCGTGATCCGCGAGTTCGACCTCGATAAGGCGGCCTTCATCCCGGGCGGCTTCACGGTCCCGACCGCCAAGACAGACGTCGCCTGGGCAGCTCCCGATGCGCTCCTGCTCGACACCGACTTCGGGCCGGGTACCGTCACCGACTCCGGCTATGGGCGGATCGTGAAGCTGTGGCGCAGAGGCACGCCTCTGTCCTCTGCGACGACGATTGCGGAAGGCGTGAAGACGGACGTCTCGGTGCGCCCGCGCGTCCTTGTCGACAACGGTCGAACCTGGCCGCTCGTGGAGCGAGCACTCGACTTCTATCATTCGAAGATCAGCCACATCTCCCACGACGGACAGCTCGTCCCGGCTCCGCTTCCCGCCGACGCCGTCATCAACGACGTGCTCGACGGCCGCGTCATCGCCTCGCTGAAAACGCCGTGGAACGGCCGCGCTGCGGGGACGGTGATCGCTTACTCGATCCCCGATCTTCTCGCGGGAAGGTCTCCTGCGATCGAGACCGTGTTCGTTCCCAATGACCATCAGGCGGTCGAGGAAATCTCCGCCGGCAATTCAAAGCTATGGGTCAAGTATCTCGACGACGTGTCGGGTCGGCTGACTGCGCTCACCCGGTCGCCGAACGGCGCTTGGTTCAGCGCGCCGGTGGCGCTTCCCGACAAGTCAACGGTCCATCTCAACGCCGCGGCCGGCACGTCCGACGTCGCCTTCGCGACCGTTGAAGGCATGCTGACACCGCCGACCCTGTTCCGAATCACCCCGGCCGCTGCGCCCGCTGCGATTCAGGCTCTCCCGCCGCAGTTCGACGCATCGAACATGGTCGTCGAGCAGCATTTCGCGACCTCGCCGGACGGCACCAAGGTCCCTTACTTCCTAGTCCATCGGAAGGACGTCACCGGCCCTGTGCCCGTGCTGATGCACGCTTATGGCGGGTTCGAGCTAGCCCAGACACCGAGCTATCTCGTCCACGAGCCTTACCGCTCGGGTCCCCTCGCCCTCTTCTGGGTGGCGGAGGGCAATGCTTATGTCCTCGCCAACATCCGCGGCGGCGGCGAATATGGGCCGCGCTGGCACAACGCCGTGCTGCGCGAGAACCGGCAGAAGGCCTACGATGATCTCTACGCCATCGCCGACGACCTGAGCGCGCGCGGCGTGACGCAGAGGGGCCGCCTTGCCGTTTCGGGCCGCTCCAACGGGGGCCTCATGGCCTCGGTGGCGATCGAGCAGCGGCCGGACCTGTGGGGCGCGGCGATCATCGGCTCCCCGCTAGTCGACATGAAGCACTACTCGCACATGCTCGCCGGCGCCTCGTGGATGGGCGAGTATGGCAATCCGGACGTCCCCGCCGACTGGGCGTTCATCGGCAAATATTCGCCCTACCAGAACCTCAAGTGCGGCGAGCGTTACCCGGTGCCCTTCATCTACACCTCGACCCGCGACGACCGCGTCCATCCTGGCCACGCCCGCAAGCTCGCGGCGAAGTTGGAAGGGTGCGGCGACAAATTCTTCTACGACGAGGCGATCGAGGGCGGTCACGCCGCCGGCATCGTTCCGGAAGAAGATGCGCAGCGCGTCGCGCTCGAGGCGGTGTACATGAACATGATGCTCGGCGGCCGAGCGCCGGTGGCGGCACCGCGCGGCGAACGCGGCCGCTAGGTTCCAGCAGGGCTCCAACATCGCTCGTCCTGAGCGAAGTCGAAGGGCGCTGGCACGACGCTGGTGCAGGACGCCCTTCGACTACGGCGCTTCGCGCCTCCGCTCAGGACGAGCGAGGTGGTTCAGAGTACCAAGAGCTCCTCGGGCGTCAGCGCGAGTACCTCGGCGACCGTCTTCTCCAGCGATTCGGAGACGAGGTAGCGCGGCTGGAAGGCGTCATGCTTGTACGGCGTGTTCACCGCGCGCCCTACCTTGAAAGGGAGCCGCTCGACCTCGCGGCTCTCCAGGCTGAAGTGCGATTCGCCGAAGCTGGACGCTAACCCCGCGCCGAGGATCTTCAGCTCGCCATGCTCCTTGGCGAGCCCGAACTCGACGCTGTGCCAGTAAAGCCGCGCCGCGCGGTGGCCTTCGCCCGCGGCGATCGCCGCCGAGCCCAGCTCGCCGATGTGGCGGGTCATGTCCGCGAAATCGTGGTGCGCGAGCATGGGGATGTGCCCGAACATGTCGTGGAAGCAGTCTGGCGCTTCGAGATAGTCGAGCTGGTCGCGCGTGCGGATGAAATTGCCGACCGGGAAGACCCGCTCCGAAAGCATGGCGAAGAAGATGTCGTCGGGCACCAGCCCCGGCACCGCCACGGTCCGCCAGCCCGTCCGCGGCTCGAGGATCGCGTTGAGCCCTTCGACGTCGGGAACGCCGGGGTGCGACAGCTTCAACAGATCGATCCCATCGAGGAACGCGGAAACGACGCGCGTGCCCAGCAGCTCGACCTGCCGCGCGAACAGCAGATCCCACACCGCATGGTCGTCCTCGGTGAACGACTCCCAGTTCTGGGGAACGACATAATCCTCCCACCGTCGGGCTCGGTCGTCCTTGTCGATCGCTTGCTGGAGCATAGGCACTTCCTTTTTGGGGCAACAAAAAACCCGCCGAGCGAGGCTCCAGCGGGTCGAGGTTGGTCGGATGTCGCTCAGGCGCGCGTCAGCCGGTCCCAACCTCGTCGGGATAATAATAGCTGCTGTTGGCGAACATGCGCTTCATTGCCGTCTCGATATGCCGATCGCCGTATGAACGATCAATGGCCGAATATGTGCCGGTCAGAGGTGATTGGACACGTTGTTGAACATGCTGCTGGTCTTGGTGCCGAGGTTTGCCATCGCGCCGATGGCGGCGACCGAGATCAATGCCGCGATCAGCCCATATTCGATCGCGGTGGCGCCGCGAATGCAGCGGAGAAGTTTCATTAACTGAGCCATTGCCCTCTCCCGGTTAACTATTTGGACGCGTGAAAGCGCCGTCGCCGGGGGTTTTCCTCTCTTGGGACTGCGAAATGCTTGCGGCTCTTGGTTAATGCGGTGGGCGGTTTTGGCGGCCATTGCGGACGCGGCGGCGATTGTTACGCTCTGCTCGATTTCAGGGAGCGAAGCGATGCGTGGATTGCGTTGGATGTATGTCGCGGCGGCTGTTCTTGCGCTTCCGCACCCGATGGCGTCGGCGCTTCACGCCGCTCCGCCGGCCGCTGCCACGACGGAGGATGCACGCCTGACGGCCTTCCTCGACGCGGAGTTTGCGAAAGACCTCAAGTTCCGCCCGCAGCTCGCCACCCGCCTCGGCATCAAGGAGGGCGATGACCGGCTCGACGACATCAGCGACGCCGCCCAGCTCCAGCGCCTCGAGTCCCGCCGCGGCAGCGTCGCGCGGATGAAGGCGCAGTTCGACCGCTCCAAGCTCTCGCCGGCGGGACAGACCAATTACGACATCTGGGAAACCGAGCTTGAGCGGATGGAGCTGCAGTACAAATACCGCCGCTACCAGCCGCCCTTCTACTCGTTCCTCTATTCGGTCCACTCGCAGCTGCCGGACTTCCTGATCAACACGCATACGGTCCAAGAAGTGGCCGACATGCGCGCCTACAATGCGCGCATCCGTGCCATCCCGGCGGTCCTCGACACGGCGATTGCGCAGACCAAAATGTCGGATGCGCAAGGCATTCGCGCCCCGAAATTCGAGATTGAACGGGTGATCAGCGGCAGCCGGGCGCTCATCAGCGGCGCGCCCTTCGACTCGGGCAAAGATTCGCCGCTTTTGGCGGACGCCAAGGCGAAGGTCGCCAAGCTGAAGATCAGCGCCGCCGACGCCGACGCGCTCCTGTCCGACACCAAGCGCTCCCTGCTCACGATGAAACCCGCCTACGAGCGCGTCATCGCCTGGGCGACGAGCGAGCTTGCGACGGCGCCCAGTGGCCGCGTCGGCGCGATCTCGCTTCCAGGCGGCGCCGAATATTATGCCTCGGCGCTCAAGCTCAACACGACGCTCGACCTCACCGCTGCGCAGATCCACCAGATTGGGCTGGATGAGCTCAAGCGCATCGAGGGCGAGCAGGATGTGCTCGCCCGAAAGGCGGGCTTCGCGGACCACAATGCTTTCTACGCCGATCGTGCGAAGCGCTTCCCGCCGCAGCCGTGGACCGACGAGCTTCGCCAGCAGCATCTGAAGCTCGCCAACGACATCGTCGCGCACAACCGCGCCTTGCTCCCGGCGCGCTTCAACAACCTTCCGCAATATCGCTCGGAAGTCATCCGCGAGCCATCGTTCAGCGAGGTCGCCGGCGGCGCCGCGCACGCCGCATCGCCGAGCCCCGACGGAGTCAGGCCAGGCCGAGTCTATCTGCACCTGCTCGGCAAGACGCAGGACCCGGCGCTACTCCCTGACCTCATGTGCCACGAGGGCATCCCGGGCCACGTGATGGCTGGCGATATCCAGGTCCGCCAGAGGAGCACGCCGCAGTTCCGCAAGGCCGGCGGCTATGTCGCCTTCAACGAAGGCTGGGCGCTCTACGCCGAGCAATTGTGCAAGGAGATGGGGGCCTACAGCGATATTGCGGACGACTTCATGCACCTCGACCAGGAGCATTTCCGGGCGGCGCGCCTCGTCGTCGACACCGGCATCCATGCACTCGGATGGACCGAGGACCAGGCGGTCGATTACATGATCAACACCGGGCGCCTATCCCCGGATCAGGCGCGCTCCGAAGTCCGCCGCTACATTACGCTTCCCGGGCAGGCGACGGGCTACAAGATCGGCATGATCAAGATCATTGAGCTCCGGCGGAAGGCGGAAGCCGCGCTCGGCTCGAAGTTCGACATCAAGGGCTTCGACGACCTCATCATCAGCGACGGCTCCCAGCCGCTCCCGGTGCTTGAGCGGCGCGTCGACCAGTGGATCGCCGCGAACAAATAAGGCGCCACCAAGCGCGGCTTTCGTCAATTCATTCGGCAGGCGCCGGATGGAGTGCCGCTGACCCGGCCGGCTTGTCGAGGTGGAAGCAGCGTTTCACGAAGACGAAGAACAGAGGCACGAAGAAGATCGCGAGAAAGGTGGCGGTGAGCGTGCCGCCGACGACGGCTCGGCCGATGGCGTTCTGGCTTCCGGCGCCCGGTCCCGTCGCAATTGCGAGCGGGAGAACGCCGAAGACAAAGGCGAAGCTGGTCATGATGATCGGCCGGAGCCTCAGCTTGGCCGCCGCGACCGCGGAATCGATGCAGCTCGCGCCCGCCTTCATGCGCTCCTCGGCGAACTCGACGATCAGGATCGCATTCTTGCTGGCGAGCCCCATGGTCGTGATGAGCCCGACCTGCAGGTAGATGTTGTTGTCTAGGCCGGTGAGCTTCGCGCCGAGCAGCGCGCCGACGATTCCGAGCGGAACGACGAGGACCACGGCGAGCGGGATCGTCCAGCTTTCATAAAGCGCCGACAGGCACAGGAAGACGATCAGGATCGAGAGGCCATAGAGCGCCGGCGCCTGGCCGCTCGACTGTTGCTCTTCATAAGAGAGGCCGGTCCACTGGAGCGAGGTTCCGGTCGGGAGCTTGGCCGCAATCTCCTCCATCGCCCGCATCGCCGTTCCGGTGCTCACGCCGGGCGCCGGAGAGCCCTGCAGCTCGAGCGAGGGAAGGCCGTCGTAGCGCGACAGCTGGACCGGGGCGTTGGCCCATTTGAGGGTCGAGAAAGAGGTGAACGGCGCCATGCTCTTTCCGTCGGCGCCGCGGACGTAGAGATCCTCGATGTCGTGCGGCTGCTGGCGATAGGGTTCGTCGACCTGGACGTAGACGCGCTTCACGCGTCCGCGGTCGATGAAATCGTTGATGTAGGAGCCGCCCCAGGCGGCGGAGATGGTCTGATTGATCTGGCCGATGTCGAGGCCGAGCGCGCGCGCCTTGTCCTGGTCGACATCGACCGAGAGCTGCGGCGCATCCTCGAGGCTGACCGGGCGGATCCCGACGATGCGCTTGTCCTGCATCGCCATGCCAAGCATCGTGTTGCGCGCTTCGACCAGCTTGGCGTGACCGATGTTGCCGGTATCGACGAGCTCCAGGTCGAAGCCCGTCGCATTGCCCAGCTCCAGCGCCGCGGGCGGGATGAACGAGATGATCAGCGCGTCGCGATATTGCGAGAGAGTTCCCGTAGCACGGTCGGCGATCGACTTCGACGTATTCGCCTTGCCCCTGCGCTCGTCCCACGGCTTCAACGGGAGAAAGGCGATCCCCGCATTCTGTCCCTGGCCGGCGAACGAGAAGCCGCCGACGGTGAACACCCCGTCGATATTCTTCCCCTCGTTTTTCACGAAATAGTCGCGGGCATAGTTGAGCGCTGCGTCGGTGCGCGGGAGGGTCGCGCCGGGGGGCTCCGCTACAAGCGTGAAGACGGCGCCGGTGTCCTCGTCCGGAAGGAAGCCGGTGGGCAGTCGCCAGAAGAGGAATCCCATGACGGCAAAGATGACGGCATAGACCGCCGCTGCCCGCTTCACCCCGCCGATGGTCTTGCGAACTCCGCGTTCGTGGACGACGCGAGCGCGATCGAAGCGGTCGTTGAACCAGCGGAAAAAACACGCGAGCGGGCTGTTGCCCCCATGTTTGAGAGGATCGCCGGGCTTGAGGATCGTGGCGGCGAGGGCAGGGGTCAGGATCAAGGCCACCATCACCGACAGCGCCATCGCCGAGACGATGGTGAGCGAGAACTGGCGGTAGATGACGCCCGTCGATCCGCCGAAGAACGCCATCGGCAGGAACACGGCGGCGAGCACGATCGCGATGGCAATCAGCGCGCTCGAAATCTGGTCCATGGATCGCCGGGCGGCTTCCCTGGGCGGGCAACCTTCCTCCTGGATCAGCCGCTCGACGTTCTCGACGACGACGATCGCGTCGTCGACGAGGAGGCCGATTGCCAGCACCATTCCAAACAAGGTGAGAGTGTTGATGCTGAACCCGGCGACGCTCATCACAGCGAGAGTGCCCAGCAGCACGACCGGGATGGCGATGGCGGGGATGAAGGTCGCGCGGACGTTCTGCAGAAACAGGAACATGACGAGGAATACGAGGACCATCGCCTCGAAGAGGGTCTCGACGACCTGCTTTAGCGAGACCTTCACGAACGGGCTCGTGTCCCACGGATAGATAACTTTTACGTCGGGCGGGAACTGCTTCGAGATCTCGGCGATCTTCGCCTTCACCTGGGCGGTCACCTTGAGCGCGTCCGCGCCCGGCGCGAGGCGGATCGCGGCCGCCGTTGCCGGGTGACCGTTATACTGGGAGCTGAAGCCGTAAGCTTCCGACCCGACCTCGACCCTGGCGACGTCCCGAAGCCGGACCACCGAGCCGTCTGATGACGTCTTCAGCCGGATATCGCCGAATTGTTCGGGAGTTTGCAGCCGCGACTGGACGGATACGGTCGCGTTCAGCTGCTGGCTCGCCGGCGCGGGGAGATTACCGAGCTGACCGGCGGAAACCTGCGCATTCTGCGCCTGCACGGCCGTTGTCACGTCGGCCATGGTCAGCTGGTAGCTGTTGAGCTTCATCGGATCGACCCAGATCCGCATCGCATATTGCGACCCGAAGAGCTGGAAGCTGCCGACGCCGTTGATCCGGGCGATGGGCTCCTGGATCTTTGAAGCCATCATGTCCGCAAGGTCGTTCCGGTCGTGCGAATCGTCGGTCGAGTAGAGCCCCGGAACGAGCGCGAAATTGGCCGACGACTTGTCGACCCGAACGCCCTGGCGCTGCACTTCCTGGGGAAGCAGCGGAAGCGCGGCCTGCACCTTGTTGTTGACCTGAACCTGCGCGGTGTCGGGGTCGGTTCCCTGCTCGAAAGTCAGGGTGATGGTGACGATGCCCGACGACGAAGACTGCGACGAGAAATAGCGCAGGTGGTCGATGCCCTGCAGCTGCTGCTCGATGATCTGCGTGGTCGTCTTGTCGAGCGTCGTCGCGTCGGCGCCGGGGAAGGTCGCAGTGACGGCGATCTGCGGCGGTGCGAGCGCCGGGAATTGCGCGATCGGCAGGGTACGGATTGCCAGCAGGCCGAACAGCATTGTCAGGATGGCGAGCACCCAGGCGAAGATCGGCCGGTCGATGAAATAACGCGACACGGAGCGGGTCAGCCGCCGCGCGACTGCTGCGGCTTCACCGGGATTCCCGGGCGCAGCAATGGGCCGGCGTCCACGATGACCTTGTCGCCCGGCTTGAGCCCCTCGGTGACCAGCCAATTGTCGCCGACCGTGCGGTCGGCCTGGATGACGCGCAGCTCGGCCGTGTTGTTCTTGCCGACGATGATGACGGTCGGACGTCCGCGCTCGTCACGGCTGACGGCGCGCTGCGGGACAAGGATTCCGCGCGCCTGGACGCCCTGGGAGAGCTCGCCGCGGACGAACATGCCGGGAAGCAGCAGGTGGTTGGGGTTCGGGAAGACAGCGCGGATGGTCTGCGAGCCGGTCGCTTCGTCTACCGTGACGTCGGCGAAGCTCAGGGTCCCCACCAGCGGATAGATCGACCCGGTCTCGAGCTTCAGCCGCACAGGCGCGCGGTCGTTGGCGACCTGCCCGGCAAGGGTCTGCTCGCGCAGCTGCAGAAGATCGCTGCTCGACTGCTGGATGTCGACGTAGATGGGGTCGAGGCGCTGGATGGTGGTAAGCGCATCGTCCTGCCCGGCCTTAACCAGCGCGCCGGTGGTGAAGAGCGAGCGGCCGATGCGGCCCGAGATCGGCGCCCGGATCACGGTCCGGTCGAGATCGATCTGCGCCGAGCGAAGCGTCGCCGCCTGCGCTTTGACATCGGCGCGGGCGGCCCCGGCGGCGGCAAGGGCATCGTCGTAAAGCTGCCTGGAAACGAAGTCGCGCTTCACCAGCTGGGCATAGCGGCGAACCTGACCCTCGGCACCGATCGTCGAGGCGCGCGCCTTCGCAAGCGCGGCCTGTGCGTTCGCTACGCGGGCTTCATAGGGGATGGGATCGATCTTGTAGAGCGGCTGGCCGGCGCGGACATAGTCGCCCTCGGTGAACAGGCGGGCGCGGATGATCCCGTCGACCTGCGGACGGACGTCCGACGTCTCATACGGCGAGGTCCGGCCGGGCAGCTCGGCGGACAGGGTCACCGGCTGTTGCTTGACGACGATGACCCCGACCGGGGTCGGCGGCGGGGCGGTCTCGGCCGGTGGGGCGCGGTTGCCGAGCAGGAAATAGGCGGCAGCGATCAGGAGAAGGGCCGCGAGGGCGGCGAGAGCGGCCTGCTGGGCCACAGGCCGCGCACGGATACGAACCCAGAGAGTGTCGCGTCGGTAGGTCGCACCCGATGTGGGGCTGTCCACAACGTCTCCATCGCCAGGAGTGGAGCTTCACTGGCGGCACGACGCCGCGACGCACGAATTGTTGAGATGAGTATGCAACAAGCGCTGTTCAAGATGGGGCTGGGGCGAGCGTCAGCCTCCTGCGAGGCGGTTGATGGCTTCGGCTAACTTGCGGTCGCGGTCGGTGACTCCGCCGGCGTCGTGGCTCGTCAGTCTGAAGTCGACGCGGTTCCAGACGCTGGTGAATTCCGGGTGATGATCGGCCTTCTCAGCGTAGAGCGCGACGCGGCTGAGGAAGCCGAAGGCCTCGCTGAAGTCCTTGAACTTGAAGGTGCGGACAAGCGCCTTGCCGCCGTCCTCGAACGTCCAGCCGTCGGGAGCGTCCATGCTTGCCTCCACTTCTCCGTCACCCGGAACTTGTTTCAGGGTCCATCTTCGTGACGCGCGCAGCCCTACGAACAGAATGGATGCTGAAACAAGTTCAGGATGACGGGGGTAGTCTTGAAATGCCGCCGTTGCAGGCGCAGTTGCGCCGCAAAGGAGACTGTTGATGGCTACGCAGCTCACCGAGGAAAAAAGCATCCTTGGTCTCGAAAACCCGATGGGCACCGACGGGTTCGAATTCGTCGAATACACCGCGCCCGACATCGAGCTTCTCCGCGACCTGTTCACGAAGATGGGTTTCCCCGAAGTCGCCCGGCACAAGAGCAAGGACGTCACGCTCCACAAGCAGGGCGACTGCAATTTTGTCATCAATGCAGAGCCCGGCTCCTATGCCGAGGAATATGCGAAGGCTCACGGGCCCAGCGCCTGCGCGATGGCCTTCCGGGTGAAGGACGCGAAGTCCGCCCACGCGCGCGCCTTGAAGCTGGGTGCGACGAACGTCGAGGTGAGCAAGGGCGACGGCGAGCTCGATATCCCGGCGATCGAAGGCATCGGTGGCTCGCGCCTCTTCTTCGTCGATCGCTACGGCAACGGCGGATCGATCTACGACGTCGATTTCGACTGGCATCCGGATTGGCGTGAACGGATGGCGGAGGCGGACTCGAAGCTCACCTATATCGACCACCTGACCCATAACGTGAACCGCGGCCGCATGGCGGTCTGGGCCGATTTTTATGAGCGGCTCTTCAACTTCCGCGAGATCCGCTACTTCGACATCGAAGGGAAGCAGACCGGCCTCTTCTCGAAGGCCATGACGTCGCCCTGCGGCAAGATCCGCATCCCGCTCAACGAGAGCCAGGACGACAAGAGCCAGATCGAGGAATTCCTTCGCGAATATAAGGGCGAGGGCATCCAGCACATCGCGCTCGGCACCTCCAACATCTACGACAGCGTCGACATCATCCGAGGCCGCGGCATTCCCTTCCAGGACACGCCTGACACCTATTACGAGATGCTGCCGGAGCGCATCAAAGGCCATGAGGAGAGCATCCCAGAGCTCGAGAAGCGCCGCATCCTGATGGACGGCGCGCCGACCGAGGGGCAGGGCCTGCTACTGCAGATCTTCACCCAGAACGTGATCGGCCCGATCTTCTTCGAGATCATCCAGCGCAAGGGCAACGAGGGCTTCGGCGAAGGTAATTTCAAGGCGCTGTTCGAAAGCATCGAGCTCGACCAGATGCGCCGAGGTGTCCTCTGATCGAAGCCTATATCTGCGATTACATTCGCACGCCGATCGGCCGGTACGGCGGCGCGCTTAGCTCCGTCCGCGCCGACGACCTCGCCGCGATCCCGATCAAGGCGCTCATTGACCGCAATGCCAACGTCGACTGGGGCGAGCTCGATGACGTCATCCTCGGCTGCGCCAACCAGGCCGGCGAGGACAATCGCAATCTAGCGCGGATGGCGGCGTTGCTCGCCGGGCTTCCCGACAGCTCCGGCGGAGTCACGCTCAACCGCCTGTGCGGCTCGGGACTCGACGCAGTCGCGATGGCAGCGCGCGCGATCCGCGGCGGCGAGTCGGGGTTGATGATCGCGGGCGGCTCGGAAAGCATGAGCCGCGCGCCCTTCGTCATGGCCAAGGCGACATCCGCCTTCGACCGCAACGCGGAAATGTACGACACCACCATCGGCTGGCGCTTCGTCAATCCGAAGATGAAGTCGGCCTATGGCGACGACACGATGCCGAGCACCGGCGAGAATGTCGCGCAGGAGTTCCAGATCAGCCGCGAGGACCAGGACGCCTTCGCGGTGCGGAGCCAGGAAAAGGCCGCCGCGGCCCAGGCCAACGGCCGCCTCGCCGCCGAGATCGTGCCGGTCGAGATCGCGCAACGGAAGGGCGATCCCGTCGTCGTCGACAGGGACGAGCACCCGCGCTCCACAAGCATGGAGGCGCTCGCCAAGCTGCGCCCAATCGTGCGTCCTGACGGCACGGTTACCGCGGGCAACGCGTCCGGGGTGAACGATGGCGCTGCAGCAATCGTCATCGCTTCGGAAGAAGCGGCCGAGCGCAATGGCCTGACGCCGAAGGCGCGCGTGCTCGGCGCCGCCGTCGCCGGCGTGCCGCCGCGCATCATGGGCATCGGCCCGGCGCCGGCGAGCGAGAAGCTGATGAAGCGCCTCAGCCTCAAGATTGGCGACTTCGACGTGATCGAGCTGAACGAGGCGTTCGCGGCTCAGGGGCTCGCGGTTCTGCGACAGCTTGGCGTTGCGGATGACGATGCCCGGGTGAACCCCAACGGCGGCGCCATCGCGCTCGGCCATCCGCTCGGCATGTCGGGCGCGCGGCTCGCCCTCACCGCGACCGAGCAGCTGCAGGGGACCGGCGGCAAGCTCGCGCTCGCGACAATGTGCATCGGGGTCGGTCAAGGCATCGCGCTCGCGCTCGAACGGGTGTAAATCACCCGCCATGGCCACCGCGGCGAAAGAGCTAGATCGTGCGGCGATCATGGCGGTGCTCGAGACTGTCCCGGACCCCGAGATTCCGGTCCTGACGATCACCGACCTCGGGATCGTGCGCGGAATCGCCGACAACCCGGCGCGGGTGCTAATCAGCCCCACCTACACCGGCTGTCCCGCCACTGTCGCAATCGAGAATCTGATCCGGGAGGCGCTCGACAAGGCTGGGTTCGTGAACCTCCCCATCGAGCGGGTCCTGTTCCCGCCCTGGACCACCGACTGGATCACCGAGCGCGGCCGCGAGCGGCTCCACGCCTACGGCATCGCCCCGCCGACTGACTCAGCGACGGCCGAATGCCCGCAATGTGGGTCGACCGACACCGTCGAGATCAGCCGATTCGGCTCGACGCCGTGCAAGGCGCAGTGGCGGTGCAAGTCATGCCTGGAGCCCTTCGAACGCTTCAAGTGCCACTAGGGCTCTCGAGTCACCACTCCGCGAAGCTGCCGTCCTTCGTCCGGAAGATGGGATTGCGCCAGCGGTGGCGGTCCTTGTCGGCCTCGCGCACCGCCGCTTCGTCGATGTCGACGCCGAGCCCCGGCCCCTCCGGTACCGGCAGGTAGCCGTCGACCGGGGTGAGGGCCTCCTTGTTTGTGCAGAAGTTCAGGAGGTCGTGGCCGCCGACATTGTAGTGGATACCGAGGCTGACCTCCTGGATCGCGTGGTTGGGCGTGCAGGCCGCGATCTGGAGGCAGGCGCCGAGTGCGAGCGGGCCCAGCGGGCAGTGCGGCGCCACCGCGACGTCATAGGCTTCCGCCATCGCCGCGATCTTGCGCACCTCGAGAATGCCCCCTGCATGGCTGAGGTCCGGCTGAATGATGTCGACCGCGCCCTGCTCGAAGAAGGGCTTGAATTCCCAGCGGCTGTAGAGCCGCTCGCCGAGTGCGATTGGCGTGGTCGTGTGTGCCGCGATCTCCGGAAGTCCGTCCATATTCTCGGACAGCAGCGGCTCTTCGATGAACAGGAGGCCGAGCGGCTCCAGCACCTTGGCGAGCTGCTTGGCCAGCGGTCGGTGCACCCGGCCGTGGAAGTCGAGGCCGACGTCCATACCCTGCGCCTGCGCCGCCTCGACGCGCTTCACGACATCGTTGAACTGCTTGTTGGTCCCGATCCAGTTGAGCTCGGCGGTTGCGTTCATCTTGACCGCATTGAAGCCCTGCGCCTTTCGGCCCGCCGCCGCCTCGCCAATCTCGTGCGGCCGGTCGCCGCCGATCCAGGCGTAGGAGCGAACCTTGTCGCGGACCTTGCCGCCGAGCATCTGCCATGCCGGAACGCCGAGGACTCGGCCCTTGAGGTCCCATAGGGCCTGCTCGAGCCCCGCGAGGGCGGACATGAGCACGGCACCGCCGCGATAGAAGCCGCCGCGGTAGCCGACCTGCCAGATGTCCTCGATGTTGAACGGGTCACTGCCGACGAATCGGTCGCGAAAGGCTTCGAAGACACCGTCGACCGCTTCGGCCCAGCCTTCGAGGCTCGCTTCGCCCCAGCCGAACGCGCCGTCTTTGGCCTCGACCCGCACGAACAACCAGCGCGGCGGCGCGAAGAAGGTCTCGATCTTGCCAATCTTGCGCCCGCTCATGACTTCGCCTTGCCCGCCTGCGTCCCGCTGCCGATCATCTTGCGGCCGGCGGCGTCGTCATCCTCGTCGGGATGCTCGCTGATCTTCTTGATCGGAACGACCAGGCACACGCTGGAGGCTGGCAGCACGTTGCGCCAGTCGGCGATCAGCTGCTTGTAGGCGCGGCCGACGTTGCGGATCTTGCGGTCGAGATCGAACAGGCCGAGCGGATTGACGTTGCCGTTCTGCTCGCGGAGCGCGGTGTCCCAGTCGACCTGGTCGGTCAGGCTGTACCAGGTGAACCCGACGGTTGGGATGCCGACGTTGCGAAGGCGAAGGACGTTCGCCCACTCCTTCCACAGCCACTTCACCGCTTCGTCGCCGTGCGGACCCTCCCACAGGTTTGTCTCGGTGTGCATCACCGGAAGCCGGTAGCGGTTGTAATATTGGCGCGTGATCTCGGCGTAGCCAAACGTCTCGCCGGCCGCGACGGTATGCCCGTCGGCGAAGACTCGGTGCTCGTTGAGCTGGTAATAATCATTGCCGAAGATGCAGTGCTGCTTCAGCCGGTGGGCGAGGAACCACTCATATTCCTCGCGGGTCATGCCGTTATCCAGCAGATACTGGTACATGCCGCTGTCGACCCGCCGCCCGTAATTGAGGTCGAGCGACAGGAACCGCATCTGGTTCAGCACTTCCGCCCGTCCGATCGCGCCGGGTGAGTCGGCATGATAATATTCCGACGATTCAGACTGGATGAAGATGGCGTCGTGGCGGCGCTTGAGGATTTCGATCATCCCCATCACGTTCGCCTTCACGATATGCTTCAATGCCGTGATGAAGGTCTTGTCGGTCTTCTCCTGCTCGTTCCACCAGCCGTATTTCGCGGAGAAGACTGCGCAGATGAACATCTCGTTGATCGGCGTGTAGAGCTGGACCCAAGGGTAGCGCTCGGCAAACTCGCCCGCGTAGGCGGCGAACAGCCGCGGGAAGTCCGGATTCTGGAAATTGCCGATCCAATCCGGAAGCCCGAAGTGGCAAAGATCGACGATCGGCGTGATGTCGCGCCGCTTCAGCTCCGCGAAGGTGAGGTCGGAGAATTCCCAGTCGAACTTGTTCGGGCCAAGATAGGTCTTGTGGATCGGGGGGCCGTAACGAAGGTAGTTGATCCCGACTTCCTGGACGCAGTCGAAATCCTCGCGCCACCGTTCGTAATGGCCGCACACTTCCATCTCGTCCACGCGGGTCTTGCCGTGGTTGATGGTCGGGATGCTGTTTTCGATCCCTGTCGCGAACATGAAGTTGGCGATGGGTCACTCTCCTCGGCTCGCTGCTTCACCACGACGGCCTTGGCCGCCGGACTGCACGCGCTCTAGCGGCACGGCACATAAACGAAAACCTCGGAGCCAAGTCGCGTCCCCTTGGTTTTCGGCTATTGGCGGAGAAAGCGATGCGCTGGGCAGATGGTTTCATCGGAGTCGACTGGGGAACGACAAACCGTCGTGCCTATCTGATCGATTCCGCGGGCAAGCGGACGCAGGAGTTCGAGGACGGGAAGGGGGTCCTTTCCGTGCCTGACGGAGGGTTCCCCGCCGCGATCGCCGAAATCCGCGAGAAGCTGGGCGACAAGCCGCTGCTGATGGCGGGCATGGTCGGCTCGAACCGCGGTTGGAAGGAAGCGCCCTACGTACCCTGTCCGGCCGGGATCGACGATCTCGTCGCAAAGCTGGTCTGGGCCGGCGAGCGCGAGGCGATCGTCCCCGGCGTCTCCTATCTCGGCAACGGCCGCGCCGACGTCATGCGCGGCGAAGAGGTGCAGATCTTCGGCGCCCTGGCGGACGGCGTCGTCGAGTCGGACGGCCTCGTCTGCCACCCCGGCACGCACAACAAGTGGACGTCGATCCACCAGGGACGGATCCACGACTTCCGGACCGTGATGACGGGCGAATTGTTCAGCCTGCTCAAGGAGCACAGCATCCTCGCGGATCTGCTGACCGGAAAAGTCACCGACAATCAGGTGTTCCGCGACGCTGCCCGTCACGCCATCTTCACCGAGTCGCTGCCCGCTGAGCTCTTCTCGATCCGCGCGAGCGTCCTCCTCGGACAGATGAAGAAGGAGGATGCCGCCTCCTTTGCGAGCGGCCTCTTGATCGGAACCGACGTCCGGATTGGACTGCAGGTGCCGACCGGAGCGCAGATCATGGTAATGGGGCGGCCCGAGCTGACGCGCCTTTACGTGGCGGCGCTACAGGAGGCGAAACGCGAGACGCTCGAGCTCGACGGCGAACACTGTTTCCTCGCGGGCATTCACGAAATCGCGAAGAGGATCTGACGTGAATCCGAAAGAGCTGCTGCACCGCTACCTCGACGAATGCCCGCTGATCGCGATCATTCGCGGGGTCACTCCCGAGGAAGCGGAGGCGATCGGCGACGCGGTGCAGGAAGGCGGCATCCGGATCATCGAAGTGCCGCTCAATTCGCCGGATGCGCTGAAAAGCATTGAGTTGCTGGCGAAGAAGTTCGGCGATTCGATGCTCGTCGGCGCCGGCACGGTCCTCGCCGCGCGCCAGGTGCAGGATGTGAAGGACGCCGGCGGCCGGATCATTGTCTCGCCGGATACGAACACTGAGGTCATTGCGACATCGGCGGACGCGGGGCTGGTCTCATCGCCCGGCTATTTCACGCCCTCGGAGGCGTTCGCCGCCATTCGCTCCGGGGCGCATGCGCTGAAGCTATTCCCTGCGGAGGCGGCGAGCCCCGCCGTCCTCAAGGCGCAGCTCGCGGTGATCCCGCGCGAGATCCCGGTGTTGGCGGTCGGCGGCGTAAAGCCGGACAATATGCGGCCGTGGCTCGATGCAGGCGCGACCGGCTTCGGCCTTGGTGGCGGGCTCTACCAGCCGGGTCAGTCGGCTGCCGACACGCTCGCCAAGGCGAAGGCCTATGTGGCGGGAGTGCAGGCATGAAGCCGATCCGGATTGCCATCATCGGCTACGGGAAGATCGCCGAGGACCAGCACGTCCCAGCGATCGAGGGCAACGACAGGTTCGAGTTGGTCGCGACCTCGAGCCGCTCGGGACAGGGCGTCGGAGAGAAGTTCACCGACTGGCGCGAGCTGATCCGAAGCGTCGACGGCCTCGAAGCCGTTGCCATCACGACTCCGCCGGAGCCGCGCTACACCATCGCTCGGGAGTGCATCGAAGCTGGCCTCCATTGCCTTCTTGAAAAGCCGCCGACGACCGGCCTCGCCGAGATCGCGGATCTCGACTGTCTCGCCCAGGGGAAGGGCGTTACCGCCTTCACGACCTGGCATGCGCAGCACCATTCGACGGTGGACTCGGCGGCGAAGGCGCTCGCCGGCAAGCGCATCAAGTCGATGCAGATCCACTGGCACGAGGACGTCCACAAATGGCATCCGGGCCAGCAGTGGATCTGGGAGCCCGGGGGGTTCGGCGTGTTCGATCCCGGCATCAACGCTTTCTCGATCGCGACGAAGATCTTCCCCGGGAGCCTGTTCGTGAAGTCCGCGGAGCTGAGCTTCCCCGAGGACGCGCAAACCCCGATCGTTGCGGATGTCGTCTTCTACAGTCCCGACGCGGATGGCGAGCTGACCGCCAGCCTCGACTGGCGCCGAACCGAAGGCGAGGAATGGACGATCACGATCGAGACTGCTGACGGCACCACGGTCCGCCTCGAAGACGGCGGCGCGCGCCTCATCCTCGACGATCAGACCAGTGCTGACAACGGCATCGGCGAATATCCCGATATCTACCGCAGGTTCGTCGACCTCATCGACGAGCGCCGAAGCCTGATCGACGTCGCCCCGCTTCGCCTGGTCGCCGACTGCCTGCTTGTCGGCGGTCGCAAGTCCGTGGGACCGGTCAACGGCTGATGGAGCAACTTTGCCCTGTGGGCATTATCGCTTCGGGCCGCCTTCGTAACGACAGTTGCGCGCCCCTAGGAATTCATAGTGGCAGACGTGACGACGGACGAAGTTACCCAGGCTGACAAGGCTTTCGCCGGCAACCGCCTGCTTTCGACCTTTTCGCGCGAGGCGCGGGCGCTCATCGAGCCGTTCGGGACGATGATCGAGCTGCAAGCCGGCGACCCGGTGCTGACGCGCGGCGAACAGGTAAGCTCGAGCATTTTCCCAGTCGGTTCGACCTTGATCACCCTCGTCGTCGATCTGAGCGGCGGGCGCTCGATCGAGGTCGCGTCGATCGGAAGCCGGGGAGCGGTCGGCGGCATCGTCAGCTGCGGCCACGCCCCTGCATTTTCGCGTGCGGAAGTGCTGGTCGGCGGCTCTGCATTCGAGGTGCCCATGAAGGCGCTCGAGGATGCGAAGAACCGGTCGCCCTTCATCGGCAATCTCTTCTGCCGCTACTCCGATTATCTGCTCGCCGCCGTGATGCAGTCGGCCGCGTGCAATGCCTTCCACTCGATCACCGAGCGGGCGGCGCGGTGGTTGCTGCACGTGCAGTCCCGTACCGGCGATCGCATCGAGCTCACCCAGGAAGGACTTGCCGGACTGCTCGGCGTTCAGCGGACGACGGTGAACGCCGTCATCCAGGAATTGTCCTCGGAACGGCTCATCTCGACCAGCCGCGGGATCCTGCGCGTCCTCGACAGCGCCGGCCTTAATCGGCGGGCGTGCGAATGCTATTCGCGCCTCGAGGGTCATTACGCCGACGTGATCGGCCCGGGCGGTAGAGGTGCCGCCTGATCAGCCGGAGAACCTCCAGCCGAGCGTGTCGCCGGCATGGAACGGCACGAGTTCGGTCTCGTCACTTTCGATGCGCTGCGGAACCTGCTGTGGCGTTCTTTCGAGCGTCACCGTCCCATCGTTCAGCGGAAGACCGTAGAAGCGCGCCCCGTTGACGGACGCGAACGCCTCCAGCTTGTCGAGCGCACCTTCGGCCTCGAAGACGGTTGCATAGCTTTCGAGCGCATAAGGCGCGTTAAAGATGCCAGCGCAGCCGCAGCCGGATTCTTTTGCATGGCGCGGATGGGGCGCGCTGTCCGTCCCAAGGAATACATTGGGTGCACCCGAAGTCGCGGCACGAACGACAGCGAGCCGGTGCTTCTCGCGCTTCGCGACCGGCAGGCAATAAGCGTGCGGCCTCAGCCCGCCGGCGAAGATGGCGTTGCGGTTGATGATCAGGTGCTGCGGCGTGACCGTCGCGGCGATGTTGCCGGCATTGCTGGTCACGAAGTCCGCGGCTTCCGCCGTGGTGATGTGCTCGAGCACGACCTTCAGTGCGGGGAGGTCCGCGGTCAGGGGTGACAGGATGCGCTCGATGAACACGGCCTCGCGATCGAAGACGTCGATCTCGGGATCGGTGACTTCGCCGTGGACGCAGAGCACCATGCCGGTCTGCTGCATCCGCTCGAGCGCAGGATAGATGTTGCGGACGTCGGTGACACCGTTCGCGCTGTTTGTCGTCGCGCCCGCGGGATAGAGCTTCGCGGCCACCCAGACACCTTCCCGGAAACCGCGCTCAATTTCGTCGGGATTGGTCTCATCCGTCAGGTAGCAGGTCATCAGCGGCGTGAAGCGCGGCCCGGCGGCCGCGATAATCCGATCGCGATAAGCCGCGGCCGCTTCGGGAGTGGTCACCGGTGGCACCAGGTTCGGCATGATGATCGCCCGGCTGAACTGGCGCGCGGTGTAAGGAGCGACGGCGCGCAGCATGTCCCCGTCGCGCAGGTGCACGTGCCAGTCGTCGGGGCGGCGGATGGTCAGCGTTTGCGAAGCCACGGCGCGCTCCCTAACTGAGACCTATGGCCGCTACCACCCTCACAGACCGCGCTGTTGTCCGCCTCTCCGGCGAGGACGTGCGCGGGTTCCTGCAGGGACTGGTGACGAGCGACGTCGCGGGCGCGCTGCCGGCTTGGGCCGGGTTGCTGACGCCTCAGGGCAAATGCCTGTTCGACTTCATCGTGTGGAGCGACGGCGATGACCTGCTCCTGGATTGCGAAGCGGAGGCCGCTGACGATCTCATCAAGCGCCTGGCGATTTACCGGCTGCGCCGACCGATCAGGATTGAGAGCGAGCCTTCACTGGCGGTCCATTGGTCGAAGGCTGGCGGCGACGGAGTTGCCGATCCGCGGCTCTCCGCACTCGGCACGCGCTGGCTGGGGCCAGCCGACGAACCTGCGGCCGGCTGGCTCGAGCGCCGCCTCCATCTCGGCGTCTGCGAAGGCCGCGCGGAGCTCGGCGACCTGCTGTGGCTCGAGTGCAATGCGGCCGAGCTGAACGGCGTTAGCTTCACGAAGGGCTGCTTCGTCGGCCAGGAGAACACCGCGCGCATGAACTGGCGGCAGAAGATCAACCGCCGGCTGATCGTGGTCGAAGGCGATGGCGGCGGCGAGCGCTCGCGCGTCGATTATCCCGATCTCGGCCTGTCGGTGGTCCATGCGCGGGTCGAGGCCGTTCCCGACAACGCGATCGTCCCCGGCTGGCTCGAGCGCGCGCTCGCTCAGTCGAGCACGGCGTAGGCGCGCACCGGGAACGTCCCCATCCCGCGCACCTTCGGCGGCACCGCGGAGAAGCGAAACCCTTCGTCCGGAAGGCTGCCGAGCCCGGTCATATGCTCGCAGACCGGCTTGTCGGCGCCGAGCAGCTTCGTATGCACCGGCCGCTTCCGCGCGCGCGTGTCATCGATATTGTTGCTGTCGATCCCGACCAGCGCCGCGCCGTGCTCGATCAGCCAGTCGGCGGCTTCGGCAGTAAGGAACGAATGCTCCTTGCCGTAGCGGTCGGTGCCCCAATGGCGGTCCCAGCCGGTGTGGACCAGCACGGCTTTCCCCGCGACGTCCAGCCCTTCAAACGCCCGCACGTCTACAGCGATATCTACATCGCATGGCTGCCGGACGACGATTCCGGGCAGGTCCGCCAGCGACTGCAGCGGCAGCTCTGAGAGGTCCTTGCCTTCCCCGAAGCGATGGAAAGGCGAGTCAACGTACGTGCCGGTGTTCGCGACCATGTCGATGCGGCCGATCTGGAAGGTCGAGCCGTCGTCGTAATTGGCGGCGGTGCTTTCGCGTTCCCAGAAGTCGCAGATGTGCGGGCCCGGCAGGCCCGGATAGGTCGTCATGCCATGCTCGATCACATGACTGAGGTCGACGATCCTCTTTTCCTGATGATCCGCCATGATGCGAACGCTCCGATCAACAGCCATAACACGTTGAGCGCCGCCGAGGGGATGGCGCGGTGCCACCAGCCATTGACGACGAAGCCGGCCGCACCGACGATGTTCATGCCCTGATAGACGATCGACTGGCCCGTCAGCCGCCCCGCCGAAAGCAGCAGGTAAGCGAGAAGGATCAGCGCCGCTCCGGCCCAGCCGACGACCTCGACCGCGACCTCGACATTGCTCATGCCGGCCAGCTGCGCCCGTCCACCTCGCGGATCGGAACGTCGTCGAACGTACCGGGCTCGAAGAGGCGGGCGTTGATGCCGATGCGCTCGTACGGCGGGTCCGTGAGCGGCGTCCAGTGCGTCGCGATTCCGCAATGGCGGCAGCGATTCATTGCCAGCGTCGCGGGATTGGAATCCGCGCGGACGTAGCTGTCGAACTCACCTTCGATCTTCACCGAGTCACCGGGGTAATAGATGCCCTGGAAACCGTTCTTCGTGCACAGGCTGCAATTGCAGTGGGTGACGTGATCGGGCCTGCCGGGCAGCGTGATCCGCGCCCGGCCGCAGTGGCACGAGCCGACCAGCGCCCCGTCGCTCACTGGGCTGCAAGCCTCCGAAGCACGTACTGCAGGATGCCGCCCGACCGGAAATATTCGAGCTCGTTATAGGTATCGATCCGGCAGCGCGCGGTGAAGGTGAACTCGTCGCCCTTGTCCGGGGTCACCGTCACCTCGACGTCCTGCCGTGGCTTCAGCTCGGCGATGCCCTTGATCGAATATTTCTCACGCCCGGTGAGGCCGAACGTCGCGGCATTCTCGCCCTCCCGGAACTGGAGAGGGAGAACACCCATGCCGACGAGGTTGGAGCGGTGGATGCGCTCGAAACTCTCGGCGATGACCGCGCGGACGCCGAGCAGCACGGTGCCCTTCGCGGCCCAGTCGCGCGAGCTTCCGGTGCCATATTCCTTGCCGGCGACGACGACGAGCGGGCGGTTGTCCTGCTTGTACAGCATGGCCGCGTCGTAGATCGGCATGCACTCGCCGGTCGGCGCGTAGCGGGTGAAGCCGCCCTCGACGTTATCGAGCATGCGGTTGCGGATGCGGATGTTGGCGAAGGTACCGCGCATCATCACTTCATGGTTGCCGCGCCGCGAGCCGTAGCTGTTGAATTCGCCGCGGCTGACCTGCCGCTCGAGCAGGTAGCGGCCGGCCGGGCTGTCCGGCTTGATCGCGCCTGCCGGCGAGATGTGGTCGGTGGTGATCGAATCGCCGAAGATCGCCAGCGGCCGGGCGTGATAGATGTCGGTGAGCGCGCTCGCCTTCATCGTCATGCCGGTGAAATAGGGCGGGCTCTGGATGTAGGTCGACGCGGCTGGCCAGCCGTAGGTCTCGCCGCCCTTGATCTCGATCTTCTGCCAGCGCTCGTCGCCGCGATAGACGTCGGCATAGCGGCGGCGGAACATCGCCGAATGGACGTGCGCGTCGATGAGGCTGCGGATCTCCTCGTTCGAGGGCCAGATGTCCTTGAGGTAGACCGGCTCGCCATTGGACGCGGTGCCGATCGGCTCCTTGACCATGTCGGCGCGAACCGTGCCCTTCAGCGCATAGGCGACGACCAGCGGCGGCGAAGCGAGATAGTTGGCGCGGCAATCGGGCGACACGCGCCCTTCGAAGTTGCGGTTGCCCGAGAGCACGCTGACCGCGACAAGGTCGTTATCGTTGATCGCCTTGCTGATCGGCTCGGGGAGGGGCCCTGAATTGCCGATGCAGGTCGTGCATCCGTAGCCGACGAGGTCGAAACCGAGCGCGTCGAGATCCTCGCTGAGGCCGCTCTCGTTGAGATAGTCGGTGACCACTTGGCTTCCGGGCG
>Ga0207711_10000497_pt1 | contig 40617 bp, 37 predicted proteins | sample KBSS34metaG_FD_184401 | JGI IMG/M metagenome (GOLD analysis project Ga0207711, IMG submission 184401) | Switchgrass rhizosphere microbial communities from Kellogg Biological Station, Michigan, USA - KBS S3-4 metaG (SPAdes) (version 2) | ecosystem: Host-associated > Plants > Roots > Rhizosphere... | reverse complement strand
CGAGTTGCCGCCGTTCCGGCTGGCCCCAGACGTTGCCGTTGGTGTGCCAGTGCGGCTTGGCACCCGGCGCCAGCCGGAACGGCGGCAACTCGGTCAGGAACTGCTCCAGGACGATCGAGAGCTCCTGCCGGGCCAGGTGCATGCCGAGGCAGCGGTGCGGGCCGAGGCCGAACGCCGCGGTCCAGTTGGAGGTGCGGTCCAGGCGGAACTCGGCCGGTGCCTCGAAGGTGGCCGCGTCGCGGCTGGCGGTGCTGGAACAGAGCAGCAGCCGGTCGCCCGCCTTCACCTGCACGCCGCCTAGCGTGTGGTCCGTGACGGCGTTCCGGACCGGCGGGACGATGTTGTAGAGCCGCAGCAGTTCCTCCAACGCCTGGGCACGCCCCTGTTCGCTCGCCCGGGCCCGTGCCTGGTCCTCCGAGTGGGTGGCCAGGTGGTGGAAGAACGTGCCGAGCTGGCTGGCGACGGTGTCGCCGCCCGCGATGAACAGCAGGAACGCGATGTCCAGGCACTCCTCGTCCGACAGCGGCTCACCCTGGACCGTCGTGGTGACCAGCTGGCTGATCATGTCGGACTGCGGGGCAGCTCGTCGCTGCCCGATGAGATCGATGAGGAAGCCGACCAGCAGCCCGCCGGTCTTGGTGCTGAGCTGCGGGTCGTTGGAGTGCAGGATGTTGTTCGTCCACGTTGTGAACACGTCCGCCTGTTCAAGGGGCAGCCCGAACAGCTCCTGGAAGACCGCCTGCGGCAGCGGCCTGCCCAGGTCGGCGACGAAGTCGCAGCCCTCGGCAGGATCGATGGCGGCGATCAGCCGCTCGCACCGGGCTCGGACGGCGTCGGTAAGCGGGCGGATCGCGCCGGGGCTGAAGAACGGCGCCAGCAGCCGGCGCACGCGGGTGTGGGCGTCGCCGTCGAGTTCCTGCGGCGACAGCTTGCGCGGCCAGAACCCCTGCATCGACGGCAGGCCGGTCGGGTAGCTGCTGAACACGTCCGCCCGCTGGTAGGCCTCGCGGACCTCCTCCGCGCCCAGGACGAGCCAGTACCCGCCGTGCTGCGGCGACCAGAGCATCGTCGACTGCGCGCGCAGGCGGTCGAGAGCCAGCCAGGGATCGGCCAGCACCGCCTCGTCGTTGATGACGTCGATCTCGCGGATCAGTGCCGCAGGGACGTGTTCCGGTGCTGCCGTCGCTGTCATGACTCATAGATACCTAAGTTCACTACATTTGCCAACACTTCGCCGGAGACCTTGCCGCCTCCCTCAAGTCTTACTACGTTGGATGGGACACAGGTTCAGCCGCAGGGAAGGCGCTGGAGAGTTGAAGATCCTTGTCGAACAGAGCAAGTGTTCCGGTCACGCCCGGTGCTTCGCCACGGCGCCGGAGGTCTTCTCGATCGACGACGACGGCTATACCGCGCTGGACGGTGAGGTCGAGGTGCCCGATGAACTGGCACAGAAGGCGCGCTTCGCCGTCGCCGCGTGCCCGGAGAGGGCACTGCGGGTCCTGGATAACTGATCGCCATGGGAAAGCTGGACGGCAAGGTCGCCCTCATCACCGGTGCTGCCCCCGGTCAGGGCCGGTCGCACGCCCAGCTGCTCGCCAGTGAGGGCGCCTGGACATCGTGCTGGCCAACGCCGGCATCATGACCCAGTCGATGCCGCCGCACGAGAAGTCCGTACGGGCCTGGCACGACGGCCTCGACGTGATGCTCACCGGCACCTAGCACACCCTGCAGGCGAGCGTGCCAGCATTGATCGGCTCGGGTCACACCGACGTCGCGCTCAAGCGGGGCGTCACCGGCATCATCTCCGCGCCGTGGACGATCGTGCCCACCGAGCATCCTGCGTCCCTCGCTGGCAAGCTCCGGGCCATGGACGACCTCGCCGCCAAGCTGTTCTGACGGATTGATGCGTAGCTTTGCCGCTTGACCTGCGTCCTTCCGAAACAGTTGACTAAGTGTGTGATGGATGCGCGGGACATCTTCGACATGTCGGGCAAGGTCGTCGCCGTGACGGGCGGCAGCCGCGGAATGGGCGAGCAGATGGTGCGCGCCTTCGCGGCCAACGGCGCTGACGTCGTCGTGGCCTCGCGCAAGTTCGACAACTGCGTGGCGGTGGCCGGGGACATCGAGGCGACCACCGGGCGCCGGGCGATGCCGTACCAGCTGCACGCCGCCCACTGGGACGAGGCCGAACCCTTCGTGGACGCGGTCTACGCCGAGTTCGGCAAGTGCGACGTGTTCGTCAACAACGCCGGCATGTCGATCCTCTACGACAAGCTGACCGACGTCACCGAGGAGATGTTCGACAAGGTCATCGGCCTGAACTTCAAGGGACCGTTCCGGCTGGCATCGCTGTTCGGTGAGCGGATGAAGGCCGCCGGCAGCGGCGCGATCATCAACGTCAGTTCCACCGGGTCGCTGCGCGCCGCGCTCAACGCGATCCCGTACTCCGGAGCGAAGGCGGCCCTCAACATGATGACCGAGGGCATGGCACAGGTCCTCGGGCCGGAGGTGCGCGTCAACACGCTCATGCCCGGCATGACCAACACGGACATCTCCAAGGCGTGGGACCCGGTCGACTCGGAGGCCCTCGCCAAGAACTACGCCCTGCAGCGCATCGGCGAACCGCACGAGATCGTCGGCGCCGCCCTGCTGCTCGCCTCCGACGCCGGTAGCTACATCAGTAGCTCCTACGTGCGCGTCGACGGTGGCATTCCGTGACCGGCCCCTCGAAAGGACACCCACGTGGGATTCGACTTCAGTGTCGACCCGGACTTCCAGGATCTGCTGGACTGGACCCGGGACTTCGTCACCACCAACGTTTATCCGCTCGACGTCCTCTGGCCGCACGAGAACTACGCCCCGCTGGACCGGGAGCGCAAGGCCGTCGTCGACAACCTCAAGCAGCAGGTGCGCGACAAGGGACTATGGGCCTGCCACCTCGGGGCCGAACTCGGCGGGCAGGGCTACGGCCAGCTCAAGCTCGCCCTGCTGAACGAGATCCTCGGCACCTCGGTGTGGGCGCCGCGCATCTTCGGCACGCAGGCCCCGGACACCGGCAATGCCGAGATCATCGCCCACTTCGGCACTCCCGAGCAGAAGGAGCGGTTTCTCGCCCCGCTGCTCGAGGGCGACATCGTCTCCTGTTACTCGATGACCGAACCGCAGGGCGGCGCCGACCCCGACGTCTTCGAGACCAGCGCCGTGCAGGACGGCGAGGACTGGGTCATCAACGGCAGCAAGTTCTTCTCCTCGAACGCCCGCTGGGCCTCGTTCTTCATCGTCATGACGGTCACCGATCCGGGCAAGCCGCTGCTGGAGCGGATGTCGATGTTCCTGGTACCGGCGGACACGCCCGGCATCGAGATCGAATACAACCTGGCGCACGTGATGGAACCGCTTGGCGAGGGCAGCGAGGCCCTCATCCACTACCGCGATGTGCGGGTGCCGGCGAGCGCGATGCTCGGCGGGCGGGGTGAGGCCTTCGTCGTCGCGCAGACGCGCCTCGGTGGCGGCCGCGTGCACCACGCGATGCGCTCGATCGGCGGGGCGCAGCGCTGCCTGGACGCGATGGCCGAACGGGCGCTGTCGCGCTCCACCAAGGGTGAGCGGCTCGCCGAGAAGCAGCTCGTGCAGCAGATGATCGCGGAGTCCTACATCGACATCCAGCAGTTCCGCCTGCTGGTGCTCTACACGGCCTGGCAGATCGACAAGTACAACGACTACAAGCGGGTGCGCAAGGACATCGCGGCGATCAAGGTGCTCACCCCGCGCGTCCTCGAAGGCGTCGCCCGCCGGGCGATCCAGGTTCACGGGGCGCTCGGCACCACTCATGAGATGCCGTTCGTGCACTTCCACGGCCACGGCATGACCCTCGCGCTCGCCGACGGCCCGACCGAGGTGCACCAGGTGACCGTCGCCAAGCAGGTGCTGCGCGGCTACCAGCCCTACGAGGGCCTGTGGCCCCGCGAGTACCTCCCGGCGCGTCTCGAGGCCGCACAGAGCTGGCTCAAGGAACAGCAGGCGGCGGTGCAGGCGTGAGCGGCACCGCGACCGAGGCACCGACGTTCGACACCACCGCGCTGGGTCCCTGGATGGACGCGCAGGGGCTCGCGGCCGGCGAGCCGATCGAGGTCATCTACATCGCCGGCGGCAGCCAGAACGAGATCTTCGAGATCCGCCGCGGCGGGCTGCGGCTCGCGCTGCGCAAGCCGCCGCAGAACGCGGTCCCCGGTCGCGACGACGGCATCTACCGCGAGTGGCAGATCATCCGGGCCCTCACCGGGTCCGACGTGCCGCACGCGCCTGCCTACGCCCACTGCGCCGACGCCGGAGTGCTGGGCCGGCCGTTCTACCTGATGGGCTTCATCGACGGCTGGTCGCCGATGGCGTTCCCGGAGCAGGGCGGGTACGCCGAACCGTTCGCGTCCGACACCGGCGCCCGGGCCGAGACGGCCTATGCCCTGGTGGACGGCGCAGCCCGGCTCGGCAGCGTCGACTGGCAGGCGGCGGGCCTGGGCGACTTCGGCCGGCCGGACGGCTTCCACGACCGGCAGGTCGACCGGTGGCTCCGCTTCTGGGAGAAGTGCAACGGCCGTCCCGACGTGGCCGGCATGGCCACCGCGACAGAATGGCTGCGCACCCACCGTCCGATCGACTTCGTTCCCGGGATCATGCACGGCGACTACCAGTTCGCGAATGTGATGTTCGCGCACGGCAGACCCGGGCGGCTGGCCGCGATCGTCGACTGGGAGATGACCACCATCGGCGACCCGAAGCTGGACCTCGCGTGGTGCCTGCGCGACTGGCCGGCCGAGGGGCGGACGGTCTCCAACAGCACGAACTACATGGACCTGTCGGCCACGCCCTCGCGCGACCAGTTGCTCGCCCACTACGCCGAGGTCTCGGGGCGCCAGGTCGACGATTTCGACTATTACCTGGTGCTTGCTCGCTGGAAGCTGGCCGTCGTCCTCGAGCAGGGCTTCCAGAACGCCGGTGACAACGAACTGCTGCAGTCCTTCGGCGGGACGGTCGACACGTTGATGGCCTCGGCGGCCGAGCTGGCCGAGTCCACCGGCTACGACGTCACGGCTTGATCGGCCTGCTCGGCCTCGGCCACCAGCCGCCGGGCGCGCTCGAGCACGGGGGCGTCGATCATCTCGCTGCCCAGGCGGGCTTCGTCGCCGTCGGCTGACGCGGCGACGATCGCCCTGGCGCGGGCGAGCTCGAGTCATATCAGTAAGCTATTTACATAAGGTATAACTAGGTTTACCTTGAGGAACGCCATGCAGTGACTCGGCTCACAAGGATTGGATCGGTATGCGCAGAAAGTTAGCGATCTTCTCGCTGCTCGTCGTCGGGGCACTGGCCCTCGCGGCGTGCGGCTCCAGTGGCGGTTCGTCCACGGGCGGCTCGACCAGCGCCTCCGATAGCAAGTCGATCAAGATCGGTGGCCTGGCCTCGCTCACCGGAGCTGCCGCCTCCAGCAACGCGAACTGCGAGTCGGGCATCAAGGCGCGCATCGGCGTCGAGAACGACAAGGGTGGCATCAACGGCCACAAGCTCGAGTACGTCATGGCCGACGACAAGTCGGAGGGGCCGGGCGTGGTCGCGGCGATCACCAAGCTCGTGGAACAGGAGCACGTGTTCGGCATCGTCACGCCGTCCGCGTACTTCGCTGCCGGGGCCGACAAGGCGGCGGAGCTGGGTGTGCCCGTCGCCGGCGTGAGCTACGCCTCCGGTGACTTCTGGTCCAAGCCGGACAAGTACCCGAGCATCTTCGACGCCTATGGCTACGGCGAGTACGGCCTGGTGGCCACCACGTTCGGCAAGTACTTCAAGTCCGTCGGCGCCACCAAGGTGGGCGCGATCGGGTACAGCTCCAGCCCCAGCTCGGCGCTGGCCGCCGTCGCGTCGGTCGAGAGTGCCAAGGCTGTCGGGCTGCAGGCCGGTTACCTGGACAACTCGCTGGCGTTCGGTAGCACCGACGTGGGCCCGATCGTCCAGAAGATCAAGGCCTCGGGTACGGACGCGCTGTACGTCCCGGTCGTCCCGTCGACCGGCTACGCGCTGGTGAAGGCGCTGCGGCAGGCGGGCGTCCGGCTGAAGTCGGTGGTCCTCGCCACCGGGTACGGGCAGACCGTGCTCGACGACCCGGCGACGCGTGAGGCCTCCAAAGGCGTCGACTTCTACTCGCTGACCGCGCCGATCGAGTCCGCGAACCCGCGGATCCTGGAACTGCAGTCGGCGCTGGCGAAGCACTCCGGTGCCAAGGCCGATGCGATTCCGACGTTCGATCAGACGGTGTGCTGGCTGACGACGGACCTCTTCGTCACCGGGCTCAAGCTGCCGGGCGCCGATGCCAGCAAGGAAGCCTTCGTTACGGAGCTGCGCAAGGCCACCTGGGACGGCGCGGGCATCACCACGCCCACCAACTTCGCGGACATCAAGCCCGCGGCGGGCGGCCACGACCAGGGCAACTGCTTCTACATCACCCACTTCGACGGCAACAAGTTCGTCCCGCAGGAGGGAACCGGCCCGGTCTGCGGTGAGATCGTCAAAGGTGTGACGGCCAAGATGTAAGGCCGTACCGCTGCGGACGGGGCCCCGACCGGACATCCGGTCGGGCCCCGTGATGTTGTCCCCGGCCGTTCAGAGTCCGGCGGCTGACGCCACGGCGCGCAGGGTGCCGAGCTTCTCCTCGACCGTGCGCCCGGAGGGGGCGATGGAGAAGATGTCGATCCCGGCCGCGCGGTAGGCGGCGAGGCGCTGCGCGACCCGCGCCTCGTCGCCGACCAGCCCGATCCCGTCGATGAGCTCGGCAGGGGTGAGCGCCTCGGCCTCCTTGACGCGGCCGGCCAGGTAGAGCTCGGTGATCTCCTGCGCGATCTCGCCGTAGCCGTACTCGGTGACCAGGTCGCGGTAGAAGTTCTGCTCCCGCGTGCCCATGCCGCCGATCAGCAGCGTGATGTACGGGCGGTACACGTTGCGCGCGATCTCCAGGTCGTCGTTGATGACCGCGCCGGTCGAGGCGGCGATGACGACCTCGTCCCGCTTGCGTCCCGCGGCCTCCAGAGCGGACGTGAACCGCTCGCGGATCGGGCCGAACCGCTCCGGCAGGACGATGGCAGGCAGCCACCCGTCGCAGATCTGCGCGGCCAGTCGGATGTTCCGTGGCCCCATCGCTGCCAGCAGGATCGGGACGTGCACCTCGTTTCGCAGCACGAGCTTGATCGGCCGGTAGTCCTGCCGCCCGGGGAGCTTGAGGTGCTTGCCGTCGTAGCGCACCCGCTCTCGGCTCATCGCCAGCCTGACCACCTCGATGTACTCGCGAGCGCGCCCGTGCGGGTCCTGCCACGGGATGCCGTACCAGCCCTCGGACACCTGCGGGCCGGAGACGCCCAGGCCTACGACGATGCGGTCGCCGTAGAGCGCGACGAGTGTGGCAGCCGTCATCGCCGTGGTGGTGGCAGAGCGCGCCGGGATCTGCATCACCGCGGATCCGATCCGGATCGTGCTCGTGTTCGCGGCGAGCCAGGACATCACGGTGGGTGCGTCGGCGCCGTAGAGCTCGGGCACCCAGGCGATCGAGTAGCCGAGCCGCTCTGCCTCCTGCACGGTCGCGAGGATCTCGTCGGCGTCCTTGCGGCTGCCGTTCCAGGTTCCGAGGATGACACCCAGGTCCATCAGTTGCGTCCTACTTCCTGTGCGTGGTCCCTGGTGCGGGCGGCGACCAGGGAGCTGCGGCGCACCTTGCCGGCCTCGTCGCGGAGGGGACCCTCGACGAACTCGAACGTGCGTGGGGTCTTGTAGCGCAGTAGTCGATCCTTGAGGTGGGCCCGCAGCGTGTCCTCGTTCACGACCGCCCCGGCGGCCGGTTCGATCACGGCATGCACCCGCTGGCCGAGGTCGTCGTCTGGCAGTCCGATGACGGCGGCGGCCCGCACGTCGGGATACGCCTCCAGCGCGGCCTCGACCTCGGCAGGATAGATGTTCGCCCCGCCACTGAGGATCATGTCGGTGCGGCGGTCGAGGATGTAGACGTAGCCGTCGGCATCCACCCAGCCGATGTCGCCGAGCGACTCCCAGGCCCCGTGCGCCTTCGCCTCCGCCCCGACGTACTCGTACGCCTTCGGCGTCCCGGCGGGCGGCCGCATGAAGATCTCCCCGACCTCGCCGGGTGGCAGTTCGCCGCCGTCCTGCTTGAAGGCGCGCATCTCGGCGCCGCCCACGGGGCGCCCCACCGAACCCGGGTGTTCCAGCCACTGGTCGCCGCGGATCCAGGTGGTCGCCTGCCCCTCGGTGCCGGCGTACAGCTCCAGGATGGTGCGGGCGCCGAGCCAGCCGATCCACTCGCGCTTGAGGTCCGGCGGGCAGCTCGAGCCCAGGTGCAGCACGCTGCGCAGGGACGAGACGTCGTAGCCGTCCCGCACCTGCTTGGGTAGCTTGGAGATCCGGTTCATCATCGTCGGGACGAGCAGCATGTAGTCGGCCTGGATCTGCTGCACCAGGTGCAGGGCTGCCTCCGCGTCGAACCTCGGCAACAGGCCGACGTGCTTGCCGCGCATCAGACCGAACGTCATGAACATGAACGGCGCGCCGTGGTAGAGCGGCCCCGGCACCGCGACCGCGCCCCCGGGGCCGAGGTGCAGGGTCACCTCGTCGGGGTCCGCGCTGCCCGGGCGGGTGGAGTAGATGAGCTTGGGGCGCCCCGTGCTCCCGCCCGAGGTCGAGGCCCGCCAGTTCGGCGGCATCGCGTCCGGCAGCGGCGAGGCGTCCTCGTCCAGCCAGGCATCGCTGTGCCGGTCCACGAGCAGAGCGGGCGAGCCGAGCTGCAGGACCGGGTCACGCTCGGCGGCCGGCATCGCGTAGGAGAGCACGAGGGGGACGGCGCCGAGCTTCCACGTCGCCACGACGGCCTCGACCAGTTCGACAGAGTTGGGCAGTTGCACCGCGACGAGCGCACTCTGCGTGACACCGCACGCGGCGTACAGCCGCGCGCGCCGGTTCGTGCGGGCGTCTAATTCCGCCCGGGTGAGCGTGACGTCGCCGCACGTGACCGCCGGCGCGCCCGGCTCGGCGGCTGCCAGATCGGAAATAAGTGCACCGAATGACTTCACGCTCCCCATATATGAGAAGGTACATTGAGTTAGCTAATTGCGGCAGTGTTGTGGTTCACGATGAGGCGAGCAGAGCTATGGACCTGTCCTACGGGGCGCAGTACGAGCAGTTCCGCACGGAGGTGCGGGCCTTCCTGGACGAGAACTGGAACGCGGCGCGGGCCAAGGACCGTGCGTACGTCGGAGATTTCCGCGCCCGGGCCGTCCGGGCCGGGCTGATCTACCGCACGGTCCCGGTCGAGTTCGGCGGGGCCGGGCAGGAACCCGATGCGATGCGCGCCCAGGTGGTGCGCGAGGAGTTCGGCCGGGCGAAGGCGCCGCGGGAGCTCGGCGGCATCGGCATCGCGCTGGCCGTCCCGACCCTGCTGCGCTGGGGCACCGCGGAGCAGAAGGAGCGCTTCATCCCGCCGACCATGGCCGGGACGCTGCGCTGGTGCCAGGGCTACAGCGAGCCGGAGGCCGGCAGCGACCTCGAATCGCTGCGCACCATCGCGGTGCTCGAAGGCGACGAGTGGGTGATCAACGGCCAGAAGGTCTGGACGTCCGAGGCCGCCGGAGCGCATTGGATGCTGCTGCTGGCCCGCACCGAGCCGGACACGCCGCGGCGGGCCGGTCTTTCCTACCTGCTGATGGACATGAGCCAGCCGGGGGTGGAGGTGCGACCCCTGCGTCAGATCACCGGCTCGTCCGAGTTCAGCGAGGTCTTCCTCACCGGCGCGCGGACTCCCGCCGACCTGCTGGTTGGTGAGCGGGGGCAGGGCTGGACGGTCTCCCGGACGACGCTGGCCGCGGAGCGGACGACGCTCGCCGCGCCCGAGACGTCCGCGCAGCTGTTCGCCTCGCTGGTCAAACTGGCCCGTCGCTCCGAGCGGTCCGGCGGGCGCGGCCTGTCGGACACCCGGATCCGCAGCGAGCTGATGAAGCTGCGGGGCTGGATCGAGGCCCAGCGCTACTCCGCGCTGATCCAGGCCTCCCGCGACACCGGGGACGCGCCCGACCTGCTGCAGTTGCTGAACAAGCTGGTGCACACCGAGGTGGCCATGCGGGTCTCGCGCATCGCCCTGGAGGTGCTCGGCCCGGCCGGCTACCTCGATCCCCAGCTCTCGACGCCGCCGGGGGACGAGCGGTGGCTCAACCAGTTCTTCGGCTCGCTGGGCGTGGCCATCGCGGGCGGAACCTCCAACATCCAGCGCAACATCATCGCCGAGCGCGGCCTGGGACTGCCGCGCGACGAGGCAGGGGCCACGGCATGAACTTCGACCTCAGCCCGGAGCAGTATCTGCTGGAGGAGACCGTGCGCGGCTACCTGCAGAAGGAGCAGCCGGTCGGGCGCACGCTGGCCGCCGCCGAGGCCGCCGGCTCCGAGCCCGGTTGGGACGGGTCGGCCTGGAAGGGGCTCGCGGAACTCGGCCTGGGCGGCATCCTCATCTCGGAGGGACACGGCGGCCTCGGCCTCGGCCTGCTCGACGCGGCTGTCGCTGCCCAGGCGCTCGGCTACGGCGCCGCCCCCGGCCCGTGGATCGCGCACTGGCTCGCCACTGCCGCGATCATGCATGGTGGGTCGCAGCAGCAGCGTTCCCGCTGGCTGCCCGGGCTGGCCGACGGCTCGCTGCGGGCCTCGCTGATCTGGGACCAGCGGGGCACACCGGTGCTGGGCGGCCGGTCGGCGGACGTCATGGTGCTCCGTCGCGGCGACGCACTGGCCCTGCTGACCCCGGACGGCGTGGCGGCACAAGCCCTTCCGGGCATCGACTACACCCGGCCGATCGACGAGGTCACGGTCACCGGAACGCCCGAGCCGCTCGACGGCGCCGACGCCGCGCTGGTCCGGTCGGTGCGCGGCGCCGGCCACACCCTCGTCGCCGCCGACAGCTTCGGCGGGTCGCTGCGGGTGCTGGAGGCCACGGTGGCCTACGTGAAGGTCCGGCAGCAGTTCGGCCAGCTGATCGGCGCGTTCCAAGCTGTCAAGCACCAGGTCGCCGACCTCGCCTTCCTCGTCGAGCCGTGCCGCGGTCTGTACTGGTACGCCGCCTATGCCTACGACGAGGGGCTGCCCGACGCGGCCGCGGCCGCCGCGCTCGCGAAGGCCCACCTGGGCGATGCGTATGTGCAGGCCGCCCGCGACGCGATCGAGCTGCACGGCGGCATCGGCTACACCTGGGAGTGCGACCTGCACGTCTATCTGAAGCGCGCGCTGCTCAACCGCGAGTACCTCGGTGACCCCGAATCGCTGCGACAGGAGCTCGCGACCCTGGAGTTCGGCGCACCCGTCGGAGGTGCCACATGATCGACCTCGCCGAGGACGACGACCAGCTCACCGTCGGCGAGACCGCGGCGCGGCTGCTGTCCGAGCAGGACACCACGCCCGGCGCGGCCGCCGCGCTCTGGCGGCAGTGCGCCGACCTGGGGTGGCTGGCCCTGGCCCTGCCCGAGGAGGCCGGCGGCGTCGGGTACGGCGTCTGCATGCAGATCATGCTGTTCCGCGAGATCGGCCGTGCCCTGGCGGTGGGGCCGTTCCTCGCCAACTCGCTGGCCGCCCACGCCGTCCTGGAGTCGGGGCGCACAGACCTGCTGGACGGGCTGGTCACCGGCTCGCTGCGGGCGGCCCTCGCCGAGGCCGGCCCGGACGGGCGGCTGCGGTACTTCCGGGACGTCGAGCCGGCGGGCATCCTGCTCGTCCGCTCCGCCGACGGCGAACTCCACCTCGTCGATGTTGCCCTTACCGCCGACGAGCAGGGCCTGCCGGCTGTGGACCCGGCGTTCCACCTGATCATCGCGGCGGCCGACCTGACGGACGCGCCGGCCCTGCCCACGCCGGCCCGCGACCATGTCCTGGGCGCCTGGCAGGTCCTCACCGCCGCGCAGGCGGCCGGTATCGCCGAGTGCACCCGCGACATGTCCGTCCAGCACGGCATCGACCGCGTGCAGTACGGCAGGCAGATCGGGTCGTTCCAGGCCGTCAAGCACCGGTGCGCCGACATGGCCGTCCGCGCCGAGGCGGCCTGGGCCGCCACCGCGCTGGCCGCCGTCGGGCTGGACGAGGGGCTGCCGCAGGCAGGCTTCGACGCCATGGCCGCCTTTGCCGTCGCCTCCGGTGCCGCGCTGGTCAACAGCCGCGACAACATCCAGAACCACGGCGCCATCGGGTTCACCGAGGAGCACCGTGCCCAGCGGTACGTGAAAAGGGCGCAGGTGCTCGCCACGTCGTTCGGGACGACCGCCTCGCGACGCGACGGGCTCAAGGACGCGCCGAGCCCATGGTGACCCCGAAGACCGTTCGCCGCCGAGGAGTGCCGCGATGCGGTTGAGTGACGTCGGGACCGACGCCGAGTTCCGTGCCAAGGTGCGCGACTGGCTCGCCGACAACGTCCCGAGTCGGCCCCGTCCCACCGACCGGAAGGCCGGACGGCAGTTCGACCTGGACTGGCAGCGGGCGCAGTACGACGGCGGCTATGCCGGCGTCTCCTGGCCGGCCGAGTACGGCGGCGTCGGCATGGGCCTGGGCGAACAGCTGATCTGGTTCGAGGAGTACGTCCGGGCGAACGCGCCCGACATCGGCTGCGGCTTCGTCGGTATCAACCACGCCGGGCCGACCCTGATCGCCCGTGCCGACGACGCGCAGAAGGCCTTCCACCTGCCGCGGATCCTGCGCGGCGAGTCGGTGTGGTGCCAGGGCTTCTCCGAACCCGGCGCCGGTTCCGATCTCGCGTCCCTGCGTACCCGGGGGGTCGTGGACGGCGAGCACCTGGTCGTCACCGGCCAGAAGATCTGGACGAGCGAGGCCGACCTCGCCGACCACCAGGAACTGCTGGTCCGCACCGATCCCGATTCGCAGCGCCACCACGGCCTCACCTGGATCATCTGCGACATGACCCTGCCGGGCGTGCAGGTGCGTCCGATCATGACGATGGCGGGCACCACGGAGTTCAGCGAGGTCTTCTACGACGAGGTCCGCATCCCGTTGGCTAACGTGGTCGGGGGGCTGGGCAACGGCTGGTCGGTCGCCATGGCGACCCTCGGCTTCGAGCGTGGGACGGGTTTTCTGCGCGAGCAGCTGGAGCTGGCCCGCTACGTCGAGGAGCGGCTCGCCGAGCGCGGCCGGCGCGATGACGCGGTGACGTTCGGCCTCGTCCAGGCGCGCGCCGAGGCGCGGGCGATGTACGCGATGACCCTGCGGATGGTCTCGCGCAGCGCGCACGGCCAGGACCTCGGCACGGCGGCGTCGATGATCCGGCTGTACTACTCGGAGCTGCGGCAGAAGGTCGACCGCATCGTGGTCGACGGTGCCGGCGTCGACGGCATCGTCTACGGCGCCGACGCCGCGATCCTGGAGCGGCACCTGGACGGCTACAAGGTCACGATCGGCGCGGGCACCAAGGACGTCCAGCGCAACATCATCGGCGAGCGCGGCCTGGGCCTGCCCAAGTCCTGACCGTGCCCGCTCCGCCGGTCGGTGCTGGCGCGCCACCTGCACCGCGAGCCGGAGGCGAGTCCATACCCTGAATCCTAGGTCCGGCGATCGGCAACTGATATAACTATTTACGCTTCTCAGACTTCGACGGCGGGACGGGCGACATGAGCCAACTCGACATCCTCCAGGCCAAGATCGACATCCAGGAGCTGGCAGCCAGATACGGCCACCACTGCGATCACCCGGGCTGGGACGGCGTGCTGGACCTCTACACCGAGGACGGTGTCTTCGACGCCGAAAAGGTGTACGGCACGGTCTACCGCGGCAAGGACGAGCTGCGCGGCTTCTACGAGAACGCCCCCGACGCCGTCGCACACCACCCTGCCGGCCAGTTCACCACGGTGGGCGAGGACGCCACGACCGCGACGTCCACGGCGAAGTTCATCGTCTTCTTCCACCGGCAGGTCTTCTCGGTCGACTACACCTGGGACCTGGTCAAGGTCGGCAGCGACTGGAAGATCAAGAAGCAGCTCATCGAGGTCGTCGGCAAGGCCAGGTTCAGCGCGGATTCGACCAAGGTCTGACGCTCGCCACATCGCAAGGGGACGCACTCAGTGGACACAACTTCTCCGGCGCAGCCCGTCGACGTAGAGCGGCTGGCTGACCGGGTTGGCGCCGGATCGCTCGCCGGCCTGCTGGCCTGGCGGGCGGTCGAGGCGCCCGGGCACGGGTTCCTGTTCGTCGAGGGGGAACCGGCGTTCACCTTCGGCGAGCTCGCCTTCGCGGCGGCGGACCTGGACGCCGCACTGGCGGCTGCCGGTGTGGGGCATGGCTCGCGTGTCCTGATCCGTGTCGGCAACGACGAACGGTTCCTGCCGGCGCTGGTCGCGGCGTGGCTCCGGGGGGGTGCCGCTCTGCCGATGCACCCGGCCGCCCCGGTGCAGGAAGTCGCCCGGGTGGTCGACACGCTCGGTGCCACCGCCATCGTCTGTGACCCGGAGGACAAGGTCATCGAGGCGGGTCTGCCCGTCCCCGCCCTGCCGTTCGCCCGGCTGCGACGGGGCGGCGCCGCGGAGCCCGTCGTGCTGCCCGTACCGCAAGACGTCCTCGGCAGTGCCCCCGCGCTGGTGCTGCTCACTTCCGGTTCGACGGGTGCGCCCAAGGGCGTGGTGCTGACCCACGACAACGCCTGGGCGAACCTGCGCTCGACCGTCTCGGCGTTCCGCTTCGACACCGGCCCGAGCCCCCTGCCGGACGCAGCGAAGCCGCCGAACCTGATTGCCAACCCGCTGTCGCACACCGCGGGCATGGTGCGCCTGCTGTTCGCGCTGTACGTGGGCCGGGACGTCGTGCTGCTGCGCAAGTTCAGTGGCGCCCTGACCAAGCGCCTGGTCGACGAGCACGGCATCGACAACCTCACGCTGAACCCGGCGATGCTGCGCATGCTGTTGGACGAGACCAGGCCCGGCGACCGCCTCGGCAGGGTCCGCTACGTGTCGTCGGGTACCGCTCCGCTGACGCCGGCGCTGCGCGAGGCCTTCGAGGAACGGTTCGGCGTGCCAGTCCTGCAGGCCTACGGCCAGACCGAGGCCTTCGGCGGGATCGCGATCGAGAGCGTCAAGGACGTGCTCGCGGGCAACCGCCGCCCCGGTTCGGTCGGCCGCCCGCTGCCGGGCGTGGAGCTGCGCCTCGTCGGGGCGGACGGTCTGGACGTGCCGCAGGGTGATTCCGGCGAGATCTGGGTGCGGTCCAGGTCCGCGATGCAGGGCTATCTCTCCGCGGAGGGCGACGCGCCCGCACGGGCCGTCGAGTGGCTTCGCACGGGCGATCTCGGACGCCTCGACGAGGACGGCTACCTCTACATCACGGGCAGGCTCAAGAACATCATCATCTGCGGTGGGTTCAACATCACGCCCGAGGAGGTCGAGGCGGTGCTCGAGAACGACGAGCGCGTTGTCGAGGCCGTGGTCGTCTCGTGGCCGGACGAGCGGCTCGGGGAAATCCCGGTGGCCGTGGTCGAGTCGGAGGCCGGTGAGGCCGAGATCCTCGCCGAGCTCGCCGGACGGCTGACCGCATACAAGCGCCCGCGCAAACTGCTGCGGGTGGACAGGCTGCCGCGCGTCCCCAATGGCAAGGTCGACCGGCCCGCGGTGAACCGCCTCGTGGCCGCCCGGCTCGGAGGAGACTCATGACCTCGGCCAGGACCGTCCCCGTCGACGAGACCACCGCGCGCGGCATGCTGCCGCCGGCGGCCGTGTACATCGACGGCGAGTTCGTGCCGAACGCCACTGGCGAGCTGCACGAGCACCTGCACCCCGGTGACGGTACGCCGCTCGGCACGTGGAACCTCGCCGGTGCCGCCGACATCGACCGCGCCGTCGTCTCGGCGCAGGTAGCCCAGAAACAGTGGATGCGCCTCACCCCGGCCCAGCGGCGCGACATCCTGACCGACGTCGCGAGCGCGCTGCGCGCACGGCACCTGGAGCTCGCCGCGGTCGGCACCCTGGAGATGGGCATGCCGATCCGCACGTCGGTCCTCGGAACGCTCGGCGCAATCGAGTGGTTCTCGTACTACGCCGGCTGGGCCGACAAGATCGAGGGTCTGGTGGCGCCGGTGCCCGGCACCCACGACTACGGCGTCTACCAGCCCTACGGCGTCGTCGGCGGCATCATCCCCTGGAACGGCCCCGCCCTCGGCCTGGCCGTGAAGGTCCCCGCCGCCCTGGCCGCCGGGAACGCGATCGTCCTGAAGCCGTCGGACTTCGCGCCGCTCTCCAGCGGGATGTTCGCGCAGATCGCCACCGAGGCCGGCCTGCCGCCGGGCCTGTTCAACGTGGTCCCGGGCGGGCCGGACACCGGACAGGCGCTGTGCCGGCACCCCGACGTGGGGTTGATCAGCTTCACGGGGGGCAACGTCGCGGCGCGGTCGATCGGTGCGGTCGCCGCCGAGCGGCAGGTGCCCACGGTCTTCGAGCTCGGGGGCAAGTCCGCCTCCCTGATCTTCGACGACGCCGACGTGCCCCGCGCAGCGAAGCTCGCGGCCGTCCTCGCCGTCGCCCAGAACAGCGGCCAGGGCTGCTTCCTGCCCACCCGCCTGCTCGTGCAGCGCAGCGTCTACGACCAGGTTCTGGAGACGCTGAACAAGACCGCATCCGGCTTCACCGTGGGGCGCCCCTTCGGGGAGCAGACCACCATGGGACCCGTCGCGAACCGGCAGTCCTTCGAGCGGATCCTGGGCATCATCGCTCGCGTCGCGTCCGACCACGACGGCAGCCTGCTCACCGGCGGCGAGGCGGTCGGCGGAGATCTCGCCGACGGCTACTACCTGCGCCCCACCGTCTACTACGACGTCGACCCCGCCAGTCGGCTGGCCCGCGAGGAGGTCTTCGGCCCGGTCCTCAGCGTCATCCCGTTCGACGACGAGGAGCAGGCCGTCGCCATCGCGAACGACAACGACTTCGGCCTGGCCGGCTACGTCTGGACCGAGAGCCTGCGGCGCGCACACCGTGTCGCGGCGGCACTGGACGCCGGGTACGTCTCGGTGAACAGCCTGGCCGGGCTGCCCCCGGCCGCGCCGTTCGGCGGCTGGAAGGCCAGTGGCCACGGCAAGGAGGGCGGCCGCGAGGGGCTGCTGCAACTGATGCGCCTCAAGAACGTGCACATCGCACTGTGAAGGAAGACCACGTGAGCGACTATCAAACCGTCCTGTTCGACGTCACCGACCACGTCGCGACGATCACGCTGAACCGGCCGGAGGTGATGAACGCCTTCAACCAGGAGATGCTCGACGAGTTCATCGCGATCTGGAAGGGGTGCCGGATCGACGACGACATCCACGTCGTGGTCCTCCGGGCGGCAGGGGAACGAGCGTTCTGTACGGGCGTCGACCGGAAGGCCGGCCGCTTCCGGCACGAGAACCCGTTCAGTGCCGAGGACCCCGGGCTCTCCCTGGGCGCGAAGCAGAACCGGGTGTGGAAGCCGCTGATCGTCGCCGTGCACGGCATGTGCGCCGGCGGCGCGATGTACTGGCTGAACGAGGCCGACGTGATCATCTGCTCGGAGGAGGCCACGTTCTTCGACCCGCACACCACCTACGGGATGGTCTCGGCGCTGGAGCCGGTGGGGTTGATGCGCCGCATCCCGATCGGTGAGGCGATGCGCTGGGCCCTCTTCGGGCTCGATGAGCGGATGGGTGCGCAGCGGGCCTACAACATCGGCCTGGTCAGCGAGGTCGTCCCACGCGAGGAGCTGTGGGCGCGCGCGGACGTCCTGGCCCGGCGCCTGGCCACCAAGCCGCCGCTGGCCGTGCAGGGAACGGTCAAGGCGATGTGGGACTCGTTCTCGATGTCGCCGGGTGCCGGCCGCGAGGTGCCGCTGCACTACACGCAGCTGGGCAACCCCGGCAGCGAGCTCGACATGGGCGCGGTCGAGAAACCGAAGCCGGAGGTGCGGTGATGGGCCTGTTGGACGGCCGGACGGCCGTGGTGACAGGTGGGGCGCAGGGCATCGGTCTGGAGATCGCGCGGCTGTTCGTCGAGCACGGGGCGCGCGTCGTCCTGGGTGACGTCGACGGCAACGCGATCGCGAAGGCCGTCGCCGATCTCGGTGGCGACACCGTCGCCACCGGCGCCGTCTGTGACGTGCGGCGCAGCGCAGACCTCGAGGCGCTGCTCGACCTCGTCGGCACGCCCGACGTCGTAGTCAACAACGCGGGAATCACCCGCGACGCCACCATGCGCACCATGACCGAGGAGCAGTTCGACGCCGTCATCGAGGTGAACCTCAAGGGCGTCTGGCTCGGCACCAAGATCGCCGCGGCGCGGATGCGCGAGGTCAAGCGCGGCTCGATCGTCAACATCTCCTCGCTCTCCGGCAAGGTTGGCATGGCGGGCCAGACGAACTACTCCGCGGCCAAGGCCGGGGTGGTCGGGCTGACCAAGGCCGCCGCCAAGGAGCTGGCCCACCTCGGTGTCCGCGTGAACGCCGTGCAACCCGGGCTCATCCGCACGCCGATGACTGAAGCCATGCCGCAGAAGGCGTGGGACCAGAAGATGAGCGAGATCCCGATGGGGCGCCCGGGCGAGCCCCGCGAGGTGGCCGGGGCCGTGCTCTTCCTGGCCTCGGACCTGTCCAGCTACATGACCGGCACCGTGCACGAGGTCACCGGCGGCAGGTTCATGTGAAGCACCCGATCCTGGAGCCCGAGCACCTGGCGCTGCGGCGTCGGTACCACCGAGATCATGAAAGACCTCAACGGCCGTGAACTCGGCTTCTGAAGGGAACGCATCGTGAAGCGGACGATCCTCGAGCCAGAGCATCTGGCTCTGCGACAGGCCGCCATCGACTTCTTAGAGAAGTTCGCCGTGCCGCACCGGGCCGAGTGGGAGGAGCAGGGGCACGTCGGCCGGGAGATCTGGAGGCAGTCGGCCGCCCAGGGCCTGCTCGGCATTGAGATCCCGGAGCAGTACGGCGGCATCGGCAGCGGCGACTACCGCTTCAACGCGATGATCATCGAGGCCAGTACCCGGACCCGCTCCGGGGTGGCGCTCACTCTGCAGAACGAGATCGTGGCCCCGTACATCGTGCACCTTGGCACCGAGGAGCAGCGGCAGCGCTGGCTGCCCGGCATGGCCACCGGCGACGTGCTCGGCGCTATCGCGATGTCCGAGCCCGGCGCCGGGTCCGACCTGGCGGGCATCCGCACCAGCGCTGTGCGTGACGGCAGTGGGGGTACCCCCGCCAGTGCAGCCGGCGGGGGAGAGTGGGTCATCAACGGCAGCAAGACCTTCATCAGCGGCGGCTTCCTCGCCGACTTCGTCATCGTCGTCGCGTGCACCGACCCCGAGGCGGGGCACAAGGGCTTCACGCTGTTTATCGTCGAGACCGATCGTCCCGGCTTCACGCGAGGCACGAAGCTGGACAAGATCGGCCAGCGCACGTCCGACACGATGGAGCTGTTCTTCAGTGACGTGCGCGTCCCCGACAGCAACCGGCTGGGCGAGGAAGGCCGCGGTTTCTACGCGCTGATGCGGAACCTGCCGCAGGAGCGCCTCGGCATCGCCATCGGCGGCCTCACCGGCGCCGAGCACGCCTTCGACCTCACCATGGCGTACGCGCGGGATCGGCAGGCCTTCGGCCAGCCGATCGGCAACTTCCAGGTCAACCGCCACGCGCTGTCCGAGATGCACACCAAGCTCCAGGTCGCCCGCGCGTATCTCGATCAGTGCATCCTCGGCGTGGTCGACAAGACCCTGAGCGCCGAGGACGCCGCCGGCGCGAAGTGGTGGATCACCGAACTCGAGTGGGAGATCGTCGACCGCTGTATGCAGATGTTCGGCGGCTACGGCTACATCAACGAGTACGAGATCGCCCAGATCTGGAAGGACGCCCGCATCGAGCGGCTCTACGGCGGCACCACCGAGATCCTCAAGGACCTCAACGGCCGCAAGCTCGGCTTCTGACACACGACACCGCAAGGACTTCCGCTACATGATCAGCAACAGGCTGGCCGGCAAGGTCGCCTTCGTCACCGGTGCCGCCCGAGGGCAGGGCCGCAGTCACGCCGTGCGGCTGGCCGCAGAGGGCGCCGACATCATCGCCGTCGACATCTGTGAGCAGCTCGACTCGGTCGGCTACCCCATGTCGAGCAAGGCCGACCTGGACGAGACGGTCGCGCAGGTCCAGGCGCTGGACCGCCGGATCGTCGCCCGGCAGGCCGACGTCCAGGACCTGGCCGCCCTGACCGCTGCGGTCGACGAGGGCATCGCCGAGTTCGGCCGCCTCGACGTCGTCGTGGCCAACGCCGGCATCGCGTCCTACCGGCCGACGCTCGAGCTGAGCGAGCTGGACTGGGACGAGATGATCAGCGTCAACCTCAGCGGTGTCTGGCGGACGATCCGCGCGTCCGTCCCGCACGTCAGGGCCCACGGCGAGGGCGGGTCTGTGATCATCACCAGCTCGACGTCCGGTCTGCGCGGCATCCCCAACGCGGCGCACTACGCCGCCGCCAAGCACGGCCTGGTCGGCCTGATGAAGGTGCTCGCGCTCGAGCTCGGACGCGACCGCATCCGGGTCAACACCATCCATCCCACCACCGTCGACACCCCGATGGTGCAGAACCAGGAGACCCTGGAGCTGTTCCTGCCCGGCCAGCAGGACCAATCGCAGGAGGCCTTCGCCCGGGTCGCCAAACGCCTGAACGTCCTGCCGGTGCCGTGGATCCAGTCCGAGGACGTGAGTGATCTGGTCGTCTTCCTCGCGTCGGACGAGGCCAAGTACATCACCGGCTCGGCGCTACCCGTCGACGCCGGCATGATCTCGCGCTGGTGAGCGGCGTGCAGCCCGCCGAGTTCGAGACCATCGCCTACACCGTCACCGACAACGTCGCCACGGTGATGCTCGACCGCCCCGAGCGGCGCAACGCCTGGAACGGGCGGATGGCCCTGGAGTACCGCTGGGCCCTGCACACCGCCGACACTGACCTGGACGTGGGCGCGATCGTCGTCACCGGCGCGGGGGACTACTTCTGCGTGGGCGCGGACATGCAAATCCTGTCTGACATGGACTCGCAGGGCGGGTCCTACCAGCGCGCGGCGGTCGACCTTCCGCCGTTCCCGGACGACGCCCCGCCGGCATTGCGGCACAACCACACGTACCCGCTGGCGCTCGGCAAGCCGGTCGTGGCCGCGCTGAACGGCCCTTGCGCCGGTGCCGGTTTCGTCCTGGCCTGCTTCGCCGACTTCCGGGTCTCGGTCGAGCAGAACAAGATCACGCCCTCGTTCGCTGGCCTCGGCCTGCCCGCCGAGTACGGCCTGGCGTGGACCCTGGTGCGGATCGTGGGCCTGCAGAACGCCCTGGAGATCCTGCTGACCAACCCCGTGATGTCCGGTAGGGACGCCAGGGACCTCGGCTTCGTGCGGCGCAGCTGGGACGCCGATACCTTCCGCGAGCAGACTCAGGAGTTCGCGCGTGGCATGGCGCAGCACTCCTCGCCCAGCGCGCTGCGCGTCATGAAGCGGCAGGTCTACCGCGACGCATGGGGTGACCTCAGCGACCTCGAGATCGCGTACGTGCGGTCTGTCGAGGACATGGACCGGATGGCCGGCGAGCCCGACTTCCGCACCGGCCTGCGGGCCGTCCGCGACCGCGAGCAGGTGCAGTACCTGCCGCGGCCAGAGGCCCGCTAACAGGAAACCGGACAACCCCGGCCGCTCGGCGGCCGGAACGACGAAAGGCACTTCATGGGTCGGCTCGACGGCAAGGTGGCGCTCATCTCCGGCGGTGCGAAGGGGATGGGCGAGATGCACAGCCGTGCCTTCGTCGCCGAGGGCGCGCGGGTGGTGCTGGGCGACATCCTGGACGACCGTGGCAAGGCCGTCGCCGACGAGCTCGGCGATGCCGCGGTGTACGTGCACCTGGACGTCACCCGGCGCGAGGACTGGGACGCGGCCGTCGCCGCCGCCGAGGCGAGCTTCGGGTCGCTGAACGTGCTGGTCAACAACGCCGGCATCATGATCCCCGCCGGCCTCGAGGCCACGAGCGAGGCCGACTTCATGCGGCAGTTCTCGATCAACCAGCTGGGGCCGTTCCACGGCATGCAGGCCGCGGTTCCGGCGATGAAGAGCGCCAACGGCGGCTCGATCATCAACATCTCCTCCGAGTCGGGCATGGTCGGCAAGGGCGGGCTGTTCGCGTACTCGATGACGAAGTGGGCGCTGCGCGGCATGACCAAGTCCGCCGCGCGGGATCTGGGCAGGCACAACATCCGGGTCAACTCCGTACACCCGGGGGGAGTGCTCACCGACTTCGTCCTGAGCGAGGCCACCACCGACGTCGACCCGGCGACGATCTTCGGCCGCCAGCCCATCCCGCGCATCGGCCGCCGGCGCGAGATCAGCCCGTTCGTGGTCTACCTGGCCTCGGACGAGAGCAGCTACGCGACCGCCAGCGAGTTCGTCATCGACGGCGGCATGATCTCCGGCAACGACCTGAACTGACCGGACCGACAGACAGGACCTGCCATGGGGCGTGTGGAAGACAAGGTCGTACTCATCACCGGCGCGGCCCGCGGCCAGGGTCGCAACCACGCGATCGAGCTGGCGCGCCAGGGAGCCGACATCGTCGCGATCGACCTGTGCGAGGACATCGCGACGGTCGACTACCCGCTGGCGAGTGAGGATGACCTGCAGCAGACGGTGAAGGCGGTCGAGGCGCTCGACCGCCGCTGCCTGGCGATCAAGGCGGACGTCCGCAGCCCCGAGGCGATGAAGGCCGCCGCGCAGCGGGCGGTCGTGGAGCTCGGCAGGCTCGACGTCGTCGTCGCCAACGCAGCCGTGTCCGCGCTCGGTGCCCAGTACGACAGCCAGGCCTGGATCGACACCGTCGACATCAACCTGCTGGGGGCGATCAACGTCATCCAGGCCGCGTACCCGCAGCTGAAGGCAGGCGCCTCGATCATCGCGATCGGCTCGCTGGTGTCGGTGCGGCCGCGGCGCGCGTACGACGACGCCGGACCCGGCTCGGCCGGCTACAAGTACGCCAAGCGCGCACTGGCGAACTACATCCACGAGCTGGCCACCACGCTCGCGCCCGAGTACATCCGCGCCAACGTGATCCACCCCGGCAACGTCAACAGCCCGATGCTGCAGAACGACATGACCTACCAGCAGTTCCGCCGCGACCTGGAGCACCCCACCCGCGAGGACGCCGAACCCGGATTCCCCGTGCTGCACGCGATTCCGGTGCCGTACGTCGAGCCGGACGACATCACCGCCCTGGTCGTGTACCTGGCCTCGGACGAGTCGCGCTACATGACCGGGAACCAGCTGCGGGTCGACGCCGGTGGCTACCTCAAGGTCAACGAGTTCCGGGTCTGAGGCGATCGTGGCCGTCGAGATCTCCGTCCACGAACACATCCGCCAGCTGGCCTGCCGTTACGCCCAGGCCGTCGACTCGCGCGACCTGGATGCGCTCATGGAGTGCTTCCCGAAGGACGTCCAGGTCGGACGGGACCGGTTCGGGCGCGACGCGCTGCGGGCGTGGTTCGACGAGGTGCTGCGCAGCTTCGGCGTGAGCATGCACATGATCGGCAACCACCGCATCGACGTGCAGGACGAGGACCACGCCACGGGCATCGTCTACTGCCGCGCCGAGCACGCACTGGACGGCGAGTGGCTCGTGATGATGATCCAGTACTGGGACACCTACCAGCGCATCGACGGGCAGTGGTTCTTCCGCCGGCGCAAGGAGAAGGTCTGGTACGGCCAGACCCAGTCGCCCTCGCCAGGTGGCCCGTTCGCCGCCCGCTGGCCGGGCCGGGAGCCCAAGCAGGGCAACCTGCCGTACGAATGGCCTAGCTGGACCGCGTTCTGGGGGGACGCGCGCGCGCCGCTGGGCTGACCCGAGACCGGGGCTTGCCAATTCGGCCAGCTATTAGTTGGATAAGTTGTCTGATTACGAGCGGGCTCTCAGCGACCCGAACTTGGAGGATCCCCATGGCAGGTCGTCTCGAAGGCAAGGTCGCCTTCATCACCGGTATCGGGCGCGGGCAGGGCCGCAGCCACGCGATCCGGTTCGCCGAGGAGGGCGCCGACATCATCGGCGTCGACATCTGTGCCGACATGCCCGGGCTGGTGCCCTACGAGCTCTCCTCGAAGGCAGACCTGGACGAGACGGTCCGCGCGGTGGAGGCGCTGGACCGCCGCATCGTCGCGCACGTCGCCGACGTCGGCGACCGCGCGGCACTCAAGGCCGCCGTCGACGACGGCGTGGCAAAGCTGGGCAAGCTGGATATCGTCTTCGCCAACGCCGGTATCTGCGCGCTGGGCGACTCCCCGATCGAGACGTTCTTCCAGCACTTCGACACCCTGCTGGTCGGAGTCCAGAACGCGTTCTGGGCCGCGTACCCGCACCTGCCCGACGGCGCGTCGATGATCGCCACCGGTTCGGTGGCCTCGCTGATCAAAGACGCCGTGGAGGGACCGTCGACCGGTCCCGGCGGTCGCGGCTACGGCCTGGCCAAGCGCACCATCGCGCAGTACGTGAAGTCGCTCGCCCTCGTCATGGCGCCGCGGATGATCCGCGTCAACGCCGTGCACCCGACCAACGTCAACACGCGGCTGCTGCACAACGACCCGATGTACCAGCTGTTCCGGCCCGACGTGGAGGGCCGCATCCCGACCCGCGAGGAGTTTGAGCAGGCGGCGCCGGTCATGCAGGCTCTCCCCATCCCGTACGTCGAGCCCGTGGACATCAGCAATGCTGCGGTCTTCCTCGCCTCGGACGAGTCGCGCTACGTCACCGGCCTGCAGCTGCGGGTCGACGCCGGCTCGGTCATCAAGCAGCCTGCCCTGGTCGACCTCTGACCGAGCAGGCACACCTGGCCGATTGGCGGCGCTGGTACGACGTCGGGTTGTACCAGCGCGGCGCCGATCTCGGCCGCGTCATCACGGTGTCGCTGCGCTCCGCTCCACCGGCGCAACCGTGATGGGAGCCGCCCCGTTCTTCCTGATCGAGCTGCTGGACGCGGCCCGGGCGCACTTCGCCGCGCACGGCGCCAGCAGACTGGTCACGCCCGAGCGCCTGCGGGTGGTAGACGCCCTGCCACGCGGCGCGATGGGCAAGGTGCAGCGGGTGGAACTTGCTCAGAGGATGTGCGAGTAGACCCGGTGGTACCAGCCGCCGGGGGCGTAGCTGTCGACCCGGGCCCGCCGGCGCTTGATCAGCCACCGGTCGCCGGCCTTGACGTATGCGTCGCGGTAGCGCCCCCAGTGGTCCGGCCCGTCGGGGGTATAGACCGCGAAGTACGCCACGCCCTTCGCCTCGGTGGGGGTGACCTCGGTGGTCAGGATGTTCGACGTGTGGTGGCGGATGAAGAACGGCGCGGAGGGGTCCGCGGGCGCACCGTGCTCGGCATGGCTGTTGAGCATGTCGACGATGGCCGCGCGGCCCTGGGCGTGTGCCCCGTCGGGGACCTCGAGGACCCCGTCCTCGGCGAACTGGGCGGCGAGTTCCTCGACCCGCCCCGAGTCGCCGGCGACGTTGTAGGACCAGCAGGTGAAGCGGATCTGTTCGCGGGCCTCGAGCTCCCACAACTCCATCAGTCGATCACCCGGATGGCCCGCTCCGGGCAGGCCTGGGCGCCCTTGGCTGCGGCCGTCTCGAGACCGGGCGGCACGTCCAGCTCGGTGATGATGCAGAAGCCGGCGTCGTCGAGCAGGTAGATCTCCGGGGCCGCGTCGGCGCACCGAGCGTGGCCGGAGCAGAGCGCCGTGTTGACCTCGATCTTCATGTGTTCTCCAGGGGTGGCGGGATCGGTCAGGCGGGGTTGCCGGCCGGCCAGATGATGGACTTGGTCTGCAGGTACTCCTCCAGGCCGGCCTCGCCCCACTCGCGGCCCAGGCCGCTCTGCTTCCAGCCGCCGAAGGGGGTCCACGGGCTCAGGTCCGCGCCGCCGCCGTTGATCGTCACCTGGCCGGTGCGAAGTTGCCGCGCGATGCCCAGCGCGCGCACCGGGTCCTTGGCCCAGACGCCGCCGCCGAGGCCGAAGTCGCTGTCGTTCGCGATCCGGATTGCCTCCGCGTCGTCCTTGAACGGGATGATCGTGCTGATAGGGCCGAAGGCCTCCTTCTGCGCGACCGTCTTGGCGTTGTCGGTGACGAACACCGTCGGCTCGACGAAGAAGCCCTTCTCCAGGCCCGCGGGACGGCCGCCGCCGTAGATCAGCTCGGCGCCCTCGTCTCTCCCTGCCTTGATGATCCCCTCGACGTGCGCGCGCTGCTTCTCGCTAATCAGCGGGCCCATCCCCACGCTCGGGTCGGCCGGATCGCCGATCTTGACGTGGTCCAGCGCGGTCTTGATCGCGCTGGTGACTTCGCCGAGCAGCGACTCGTGCACCAGCGTGCGGGTCTGCAGCGAGCAGCCCTGACCGGAGTGGGTGAGGAAGTTGTTCAGGATGTTCGGCACCACCTTCTCCGGGTCGACGCCCTCGGTGATGATGTTCGCCGACTTGCCGCCGAGCTCCAGCACCACCCGCTTGAGGGTGTCCGCGCCCTGCGAGTAGACGCGCCGGCCCACGACGTCCGAGCCGGTGAAGCTCACCATGTCGACAGCGCGGTTCGTGGTGAGCTCGGCGCTCGCCTCGATGCCGGCCGGGATGATGTTCAGGACGCCCGCGGGCAGGCCCGCCTCGTCGGCGATCTCGCCCAGGACGAGCGCCTCGAGCGGGGTGTCCGGCGAGGGCTTGAGGATGACGGTGCAGCCCGCCGCCAGCGCGGGGGCGAGTTTGAAGACGTTCAGGAACAGCGGGAAGTTGTACGCCGTGATCAGCGAGGCCACGCCGATCGCTGTGCGCTGCACGATGCCCTGCTGGATGCCCATCGCGCCACCGGCGTTCAGGAACGGCGGGACGGCCTTCTCCCAGTCGTACTGGTATACGATGCGGTCGCCGAAGTCACGCATGGCGTTGACCGGCACGCCGACCTGCAGGAACTCGGCCAGCGGTCGGACGGACCCCGCCTCGGCGATGTTCAGGTCGACCAGCTCGGCGAAGCGCCGCTGCATGATGTCGGCCATCTTCACCAGCACGGCACCCCGTTCGCGCGGCGTGTACCGGCCCCAGGGGCCGTCGTCGAAGGCCTTCCGGGCGGCGGCGACGGCGCGCTTCGAGTCCTCCACCGTGGCCTCCGGCACCAGGCCGATGACCTCCTCGGTGGCCGGGTTGATGACCTTGATCGTGTTGTCGCCGGTGGAGTCGACGAACCGGCCGTCGATGAACAGCTTGTAGGTGAGATCAGACATGGTGCGGTGCCTCCGATGCAGCAGTCCCGGCGAACCAGATCGTTTAGCTAACGTATATATCCATCTGGTCTGATACAAGAGCCTCTGAAAGAGTTAACTTAGATAGTTATACTGGACGATGGAGGTGGACGACGTGTCCCGAGACGTGCCCGGCCTGGGAGCCGGCCAGCGGGCGGCCCTGGTGGTCTCCGAGGTGCAGAACGCCTGGTGCCACCCCGCCTACGACGACAGCCCGCTCGTCCGGCAGAACGCCGAGCGGGGCATCGTCGACATCGCCCTGCCCACCGGGGCGGCCGAGGCCGTCGCGCTGGGCTACACCGTGGTGCTGGCCGAGGACGCAACGGCCGGCGGGACGGCCGAGATCCCCCAGGTCCAGATCACGATGCACCTGCCGCTGCTCGCGACCATCTCGTGCAACGCCGACGTCATCGCCGCGCTCGAGCCCGCTGCGTCCGTCGCGTGAAGTTCGGGCTCTCGCTCAGCGGCCACTCGCCCCGGCACTACCCGTCGATCGCCCAGGAGGCCGAGGCGCTCGGGTTCGAGTCGGTCTGGATCCCGGACCACCTCGTCTTCCCCGAGCGGCTGCCGGCGACCTATCTCTACGCCTCGGACGGCGTCCCGCCGATCCCGCCCGAGACGGCGGTCTACGACCCGTGGGCGCTGCTCGGCGGCATGGCGACGGTAACCAAGCGCATCAGATTCGGCACCTGCGTCTACATCCTGCCGCTGCGCCACCCCCTGGTCTCGGCGCGTGGGGTGCTCACGGTCGATCGCATGTCCCGCGGCCGGGTGACCCTCGGCGCCGGGGTCGGCTGGCTGAAGGACGAGTTCGCCGCCGTAGGGCTCGACGCGGCCACCCGTGGCCGGCGCACCGACGAGATCATCCCGCTGCTGCGCCGCCTGTGGAGCGAGCAGATCATCGAGCACCGCGGCGAGTTCTACGACTTCGATCCGGTCCACTTCGAGCCCAAGCCGTTCCAGCGGCCGATCCCCATCGAGATCGGCGGCACGTCGCCCGCGGCACTGCGGCGCGCCGGCGCGCTCGGAGATGGCTGGATCGAGCTGGGCAGCACCGGTCTGGAGCAGATCAAGAGCCGCCTGGAGACCGTCCTCGCCGCGCGTTCCGCGGCGGGGCGGGACGGGCTGCCCTTCACCGTCAGCTCGGAGCTGCCGCTCGACACCGACGCGGCGACCGTCGAGGCCTATGCGTCGGCTGGTATCGACCGGGTGATCCTGCGCCTGCCCCCGGAGCTCACCCGGGACGCCCTCGGCGCCCGCCTGCAGCGCTTCGCCGCCGAGCACGGGACTGCTTGTGCTCCGTGACGCATCTGATTACGGTTATCTGGGGTAGATAACTGATATAACCCCTTCTATGTCTGTCAAGTTCCCCAGCTCCCGAGTCTCACGTAAGGATCGACGCAGCCTCCGCTGCCGCTCGACCGCTGCCAGCAGGATTAGAGCACTGGCGGAATCCCTATCGTGAATGCGCATGAAAGGCCGTGCGGCTGCCCGACGTCGCTGTCGGCGCAGTGGCAAGTGGTCGGGTCGCGAATCGTCCGACTCTGATCGAGTCCTAATTCTTAGGGCCCACAGCGTACGGGGGCCTGAGATGTTGAATTTACAGGCCCGTCCGCGGCGCTGCCTCGGCGTGAACCGTTCCGCCGCGAGGTCTGCGATGGCGTGGTCGGGCTGAGGGCGTTGGTGGCAGAGGGCACCGGATTGGAGACTTGTCCGTTCTGATGCCTTGTGTCTGGTGAGGGTGGGGACGTGTGCGGCTTCGCTGACAGAGTGTTACGTGTGTCGCGGTGGCGGGAACGCTGGGAGAAATGGGAGTTCAGCGAGCGGCACCGAGCCGGATCCCGTCGTCGTCGGCTCGCGTGGAGCGCCTTCACGAGTCGGAGCGAACCCGGGTCACTCGAGTGTGGTCCGACGCTGGAACCATGATCCGGAAGGAGCCGCTGGGGCCTGACGCGCAGCAGCGGATACGGCATGAGGTCGAGATCCTGGAGCGTCTGTCCCGGGTCGAGGGGGTCGTGCGGTTGGCGACCCGCGTGCCGCCGTCGCCTGGCTCGATCCTGCTGGTCGATGTCGCTGGCACGGCCTTGTCCGAGCGCACCAGTCCGCTGGATCCCGCCGAGCTGGTCGACCTGGCCGGATCACTCGCGCGAGCCGTTGCGGGGATGCACCACCGGGGTGTGGTGCACCGGGACATCAACCCCGCGAACATCGTGGTCACCGAGGGTGAGGGCGCGGCCTGTCTGATCGATTTCGCGTTGGCGACGACCTTTACGGCAGTTCAGCCGGGGTTCGTGCATCACAGTGACATTGTCGGGACGTTGCCGTATCTGGCGCCGGAGCAGACTGGCCGGACTGCCCGCCAGGTCGATCATCGGGCTGATCTGTATGCGGTCGGGGCGACGTTGTACGAGTTGGCGACTGGTGCGCCGCCGTTCGGTGTGGATGATCCGTTGCGCATCATCCATGATCATCTCGCGCGGGTGCCGGCGGCGCCGTCAGCGGTGAACGCGGCGGTGCCGGCCGACCTGTCGGCGATCATCATGCATCTGTTGGAGAAGGAGCCGGACGATCGTTATCAGAGCGCGGACGGGCTGGTGCGTGATCTGGACCTGCTGCGCCAGGGTGCGGTGGTGCGTCCGGGTGAGCGCGATCTTCCGGCGTGGCCGTTGACGCCGTCGCGGCCGTCTGGGCGGGAGGAGGAGATAGGTGAGCTGAACGTGGCGTTCGTCGAGGCGGTGGCGGGCCGCTGCCGCGGGATCCTCGTCAGTGGGGCGCCGGGTGTGGGTAAGACGTCGCTGGTCAATGAGCTGCGGCCGGTGGTGGCTGGTGCGGATGGCTGGTTTGTGGCGGGCAAGTTCGACCAGTTTCGCCGGGATCAGGAGTATGACGCGGTTCGGCAGGCGTTTCGGGCGTTGGGTCGGCTGTTGCTGCCGGAGCCCGAGGAGCGGTTGGTTGAGTTGCGGGAGCGGATGCTGCGGGCGTTGGGGCCGGGCGCCGGGTTGATCAGTGCGGTGGTGCCGGAGTTGGCGACGTTGCTGCGGGTGCCGGCGGAGTTGGGTGATCCGATGACCGCGCAGGCCCGGTTGCAGCGCGCTAGGGTCGACTTGTTGCGGGCTGTCGCGTCGCGGAAGCGGCCAGTGGTGTTCTTTGTGGATGATCTGCAGTGGGCGGGGCGGACCTCGTTGGGTTTCGTCGATCTGCTGATCAGCGGGGAGGAGAAGATCGAGGGGCTGCTGCTCGTCGGCGCGTACCGGGAGGACGAGGTGGACAGCGCTCATCCGCTGACGCTGATGCTGGCGCGGTGGTGGCGGCAGCCAGGCGGCCTGCGCCATCTGCAGGTGGACAACCTGACGCCGAAAGGCCAGGCGGCGATGGTGGCTGACCTGCTGCGCCTGCCGGCGGGGCGGGCCGCCGAGCTGGCGCGGCTGATCAGGCCGTCGACCGGAGCCAACCCGTACAACACGGTGGAGCTGCTTCATTCGCTGCGCCGCGACGGTGTGCTGGTTGCTGGTGATGGTGGTTGGCGGTGGGACCGGCCCACCCTACGCAGGCGGTTGGAACGGGTGGATGTGACCGGGCTGCTGGTCGCGCGTGCCGCGACGTTGCCGCCGGCTAGCAGGCAGGTTGTGACGGTGATGGCCTGTCTGGCGGGCCGGGTGGAGCTTGACCTTCTGGAAGCCGCGACCGGGCTGGCGGCGGACGAGGTCGAGCGGCGCCTCGCCCCCGCCTGCGACGCCGGTCTGCTGGTCCTGGAGTCCGATGGCCAGTCCAGCGCGCGTTTCCACCACGACCGGGCGCAGGAATCGGTCCTGGGTGCTTTGAGACCGCAGGTGCTGCGGGCCGAGCGGCTGCACCTGGCCCGCCGGCTGGCCGGGCGGGACGAGTTCGTCTCGGTGGCGGCCGAGCAGTACCTGCAGGTCCTCGACGCGGTGACCGAGCCGGCCGAGCGGCAGCTGATCGCGAAGTTGCTGCGCCGGGCCGCCGGCGACGCAGGACTGGTCAGTGACTACCAGCCGGTGGAGCGGTACCTGACCGCGGCGGTGGCGCTCCTGGACCCGGCCGACGTCGACGATCTGATCACGGTCCACTCCGGCCGGCACGCCGCGCTGTACGGCCTTGGCCGGTTGGACGAGGGCGACGAGGTCTATCGAATCATCCGCGAGCTGTGTGCCAGCCCGGTGCAGCGTGCGGCCGCCACCGTGGTACAGGTGCGCAGCCTCACCAGCCGGGGTCGGCTCGACGAGGCGATCCGGCTTGGCCTCGACGAGCTACGCCAGCTCGGCCTCGCCGTCCCGGACCGCGACCATCTCGAGGCCGAGACCGACCGCGGACTGGATGCCGTCTACCAGTGGATCAATCAGACTGGCACATCCGAGGACCTGCCCCGGCCGCGAATCATCGACCGCGCGACGTCCGACACTTTCAGGCTTGCCGATTCTCTCATTGCCGCAACCTACTTCGCCGCCGAGCCGGCAAGGGACTGGCTGTCCGTGCAAGCGCTGCAGACGTGGGCCCGGGACGGCCCGAACCCTGCCCTGCTCGGCCCCGCCAGCCATGCCACGATGGTGACCAGCATCCGCAGGCGGGACTACCGCACCGGGTATCGCATCCTGCGGCGAATCCTCGCGGCCGCTCGGGAATGCGGCTTCGAGTCCGAGCCGGACATGTGGGGGATGCGGTTCATGTACGCGGTCAGTGCAGCTCCCTGGTTCAACCCGGTCGAGGACATCGTGCCCGAGGTGCGCCGCGTGCTGGAGGGCTTTCTGCAGAGCGGCGACCTGCCGAATGCCTCGTGGGCCCATAACGTACTGGTGCAGGACCTGCTGGAATGCGCGCCGTCGCTGGACGCCCTTGTCGCCCAGATCGAGGCCGGGATCGCGTTCGCCATCCGCACCGGAAACAGCATGTCCGAGGAACTATTGTCGCCCTGGCGCCAGCTGACCCGGGTGCTACGCGGCGAGGCCGCTGGACCGGCGACCGACGAACCGACCGCGCTGCCGGCCGCCAACCCGCTCGCCGCCACGTTCATGCGTCTCACCCAGGCCCTCGCCGCGGCCATCTTCGACCGCCCGGCCGAGCTTGCCCACCACACAAAAGTCCTCATGACGCTGCTGCCCTTCCTCGACGCGGTGTACGTGGAAGCGACTGCGCACCTGCTACGGGCCATGGCCTTGGCGGGGCAGGCCCGCACTGCCACCCAGCCCGGCCGGCGCGAGGCGGCACTCGCCGAGCTGGACGAGGAGCTCGCCTGGCTGGCCGACCGCGCCGCCGACGCGCCCGCCAACTTCGAACACCTCCTCCACCTCGTCGAGGCCGAACGGGCCTGGGCCGGTGGCGACTTCCGCGAGGCGGCAGTCGCCTTCGACGTCGCCCAGTGCGAAGTCGCCACCCGGACCCGCCCCTGGCACCGCGCGCTGATCCTGGAACGTGCCGCCCGGTTCCACCTCGCCCACGGCATGGCGGCAACCGGCAGCACCCTGCTCGCCGCTGCCCGCGACCAGTACCAGGACTGGGGCGCGACCGCCAAGGTCAGCCAACTCGACTGGGCCTACCCCACCCTCCGGTCACAGCCCACCAGCGCCCCACCGGCCACCGTGCCGTCGGCCCCAGCGCGGTCGGCCGCTCCTCCGGTCCGCCGCTCCACCCTCGCCACTGGGACCATCGACTGGCTCGGCGTCGTCGCCGCCTCCCAGGCACTCAGCTCCGAAATCACCGTCGAAGGCATGCAGGCCCGGGTCGTAGGAATCCTCTCTGCCATGACGGGCGCCACCAGCGTCCACCTCCTCCTACGCGACGCCGACCAGCAAGCCTGGTCGCTGCTGGCCGGCGACGCCGGCACCGTCCCGCTCGCCGAGGCCGGCCGACGGCGCCTGCTACCACCCTCGGCCGTCCGCTACGTCGAACGCACCCACGAACCCCTCGTCCTTGCCGACGCCACCCGCGACGACCGGTTCCAGCACGACCCCTACCTCACCAACCTCGAACGCTGCTCACTGCTCGCCATCCCCATCACCATCCGCGGCAAGCTACGCGCCATGCTGCTGCTGGAAAACCGGATGATCCGCGGCGCGTTCACCACCGAACGCCTCGAAGGAATCATGCTCATCGCCGGACAGCTCGCCGTCTCCCTCGACAACGCCCAGGTCTACACCTCCCTGGAACACAGGGTCCACGAACGCACCCAACAACTCGCCGCCGCCAACCAGCGCCTCGAACAGCTCTCCGTCACCGACCCGATGACCGGACTAGCCAACCGCCGACGCCTCGACGAGGCCCTCCAAGCCGAATGGCACCGAGCCACCCGCCAACACACCCCCCTCGCCCTCGCGATGATCGACATCGATCAGTTCAAGCTCTACAACGACCACTACGGCCACACCGTCGGCGACCGCTGCCTGCGACAGATCGCCACCTGCCTGGCCACCGGCACTCGCACCACCGACCTCCCCGCCCGCTACGGCGGCGAAGAGTTCGCCATCGTCATGCCCGCCACCGACCTCCACGCCGCCACCCAGCTGACCCAACGCCTACGCGTCGCCGTCGTGCGACTCGCCGAACCCCACCCACTCGCCGACAACCACATTGTCACCGTCAGCATCGGAGTCACCGCGACCACCCCCACCCCACACGACGACCCCACCAGCCTCATCGAACTCGCCGACATCGCGCTCTACCAGGCGAAAGACCACGGACGTAACCGCGTGGAAACCGAACTACCACACACCACACCCCAGTAACGCGGCTCCCTGGAGCGGGTGGATCGGGTGGCGTCGTAGACGAGGGCGAGGGCGGCGCCGCCGACGAGGAACAGATCCGCTCTGGCGCCGCGGCGGCCGAGTTCGTCGTTGAGCTCCTGGAGCAGGGCGGTGATGGCCTCGCGGTCGAGGCCGGGGCTGGTCATGTCAGGCTCGCTGTAGTGCGCCGTTGGTGATGAAGACGCCGCGCTTGCGGAACGAGAGCGGTGATTCGACGAGAGCGCGGGGGTGAAGTCCCTTTAGCGCGGTGACGAACCACCATGGCACGGCTTCCAGCTGCGGATCGGTTACCCAGCGCGGGGTGGGCCAGCCGTCGCGGCGGGAGAGGTGCTCACCGAGGGCGGCGAGCGCCGCGTCGACGCGGCGGTCCCCAGTGGAGTCCACGGACGTGGTGTACGAAGAGCAGTGATCTTGCTGTTCGCTGGCTGAACGGCCGGGACCCGGCCATTCCTTCATGGCGTCCTCGCGGCCGTCCTGCTACCTGCCTCCAGTGTCGCGGCCGGAACAGTCGCCGCTGCCGTGTGCGTGGTGAATTTCCGCGCGCCAGGTAAAGGCCCGGCTTTCGACATGCAGCCGTCGCAGTCGGGTTCGTATGGGTACCTGAATTCGACTTCCTGCGGCTTCCGCAGGTCGGGGACGGGTCCGGCGGACTGGCTGTACTTGTTAGAGCCGAGGAACAAAGCGTGACCAGGGGCGACGTCTGGTTGTTGTTCCTGCTTCACGCTTGGGGCGAGGTGGTGGGGGTGTGGGCCTGATGCCGGCGCTGAAGGCGAGCAGGCGTTGGCTGGCGTCGTCGAGCGTGGCGACCTGCGGCGATGTTCCTGACGGTGTCTGTGGTGGTGTCGTTCGGGATGCGCCGGCGGTCTCGATGACAGCTGGGACGTCCCCCGCGACGACTGCGGCGGTGTCTGCTGGAACGTCGCCGATGGAAAGCTGTGAGTCCCGTGTCACGGCCCGGGCTGACGCGGGAGGCGTCGGCCCCGCTGCGGCTAGGTGACCGTGCCGCTCTTCGCTGGACCGCAGCTCGGTGTGACCCGCGGCCATGGGATTCCGCGCGTTGTGATGCGCGAGCTGCTCGATCCCAGGGCCGGCCGTCGACGACGAGATGGCGGTGGGATGTAACCGGGCGGGGGTACTGGACATGAACCGGGTGACGCCCCGCGGAAGGACTGTCCCTGTGCCTGCCTGTTCGACCATGCCCGCGTTCGAGGCGCTGTTTCGGGAGCAGCAGGGGGCGGTGCTGCGGTTCGCGCAGCGTCGCCTTGGTAGCGACGAAGCCGCCTGGGACGTCGTCTCGGAGACCTTCCTCGCGGCGTGGCGGCATTGGCAGCGCCGACCTTCTACGTCAGAGGAGACCCGGGCGTGGCTGTACGGCATCGCCGGCAATGTCGTGCGTAACCAGCGCCGCGCGGGGATCCGGCGGCTACGGCTCGAAGCCCGGATAGTCGGGTTCGGGCGCGCGACGGACTCGACTGCTCTGACCGATGAGGACATCGCGGACGAGGCGGTCCGCAGAGAGGTTGCCTGGCAGGCGTTGGAGCGGCTTTCTGCGGATGACCGGGAGATCCTGCAGCTCGCCGGCTGGGAGGGGCTGGACGTTCACGGCCTGTCGGTTGCCCTGTCGGTGTCCACCCCCACGGCGAAGGTGCGTCTGCACCGGGCCAGACGCCGTCTCGAGGCGTACCTGGCAGAAGCGGCCTCGACGCCGACCGTCACCGAACGCCCAGCATCGCTCACCTTCAAGGAAGGGTCATGATGTCCGACCGCGACGACCGCGACGACCGCGACGATCTCGTCGTCGTGCGCGCGCTCCTCAGCGCCTCCAACCCGGTGGCGGATGCGCCCCTCAACGACATCGAGCAGCGGCGAGGTGAGCACCTGCTCGCCCTCCTGCTCGCCAACTCATGCGCCCCGCCCCACCGGCCGCGGAGCAGACCTGGTCGAGGCGCCTTCCTGCGCCGCCGGGGCGTCCTGACGGCCGCGGCCACGGTTGTGGTGATCGCGGCGGCGCTCGTGGGACTCACGACCGTACGAACACACGACCGGGCCACGGCCACGCCGCTGCTGCCGGACCCTCTCCTCACCGCGAGCTCGGGCGATCACGATCGCGCCGTGGCAGTGTTGTTGGACGCGGCCCGCCGGCAGCGGGACAGCGCGCAGGTCGGGGCGGGTCCGGTCCTCTATGCCCGCGTCCAGGACTACGGGCTTGATGTCGCCGTCGCCGGCCACACGTCGACGACAACGGCTCGCACGACGATCACAGACGTGTGGCGTGGCAGCGGTGGGGCGGTGCGGACCGACCAGTACGTCCAGCAGGTCGACCGCGCCGGCACGGACATCGGCGGTCCGACCCCCGACTACGACGACCAGGTCGAGCGCAGACCCGACCATCCGCCGCTGCCCCCCGAGGCTGATCCGGCCCTGACCCCCACCGACCCCGCGCAGATTCTGGCGAGGCTGAAGGCCCATGCCACGGCAGCCGGCTACCCCGTCGACCTCACGGTCGCGGCCGATGTCCTCAGCACCCTGCGCACTGGCCTGACGAGCCCGGCGCAGAACGCCGCGCTCTACGAGGTCCTCGCGCAGATCTCCGGCGTCTTCGATCTCGGGCGGACTTCTGATCACGCCGGCCGGCCTGGTCGTGCGGTGGGCGTGGTGGTCTCTGACAAGTCCAGCTTCGCTCTCGCCGTCGAGTATGTGATCTTGTCTGATGCTGGTGCGCCACTGACCATCGAAACGGTAGAGACACCACCGCCCCCCGGACTGCACCTTCCCCATGTCCCGACCGTCGGGAGCTACACCGAGATCATTACGGCTCGGCGCGTTCCCACCGTCGGCACCACCATGTGACACCAGTTGACGTGGCGCAGGGCCTGCGGCTGCCAAAGAGGGTCGCGGCCTGGCGTCGCTGCGGCTGACGTTCGCCGGCTGAGCCTTGGCGGAGTTACCAGTCGGGGCCGGTGACTGGTTCGACGTCGGCTTGGTCTGGGGCGGCGGCGCCATCGGCGGGCGTGCCGCCGACCTGCCACCGGCCGACTCGCCGTGGGACATCGAGCTCTAGACCGCGCCTACCGGCTTGAGTCGGACCATGTACACCAGCAACCGGACACCCCTGGGACCCTCGCCGTCCAGTGCTCACCCCCGATGACCTCGCCACGGCCGCGCAAATCGGCGTTTCCGGCGACGCTCTGCAAGCCTGGGTCGAGACGTTCGCCGCGGCCGAGCTCGTCTTCAGCCACGGAGACCTGCTGTTGACCAACGTGATGGCCACCGGCGCCGCGGTGACGCTCCTGGACTGGGAGTACGCCGGTCTACGGCTACCGGGCTACGACCACGCCCTGCTCTGGCTGGCCCTGATGGACCATCCAGCTGCCCAGGACCTCGTCGCGACCCGGGCCGCCGCCCAGTCCGCCTTCCGGCTGCACGCGGCGACGCTGCTGCTACGAGAACTACGCATACATCGCCAGGCCGCATCGGCCGGTCCGGGGACTGCGCACGGTCAACGTCGGCTACGACGAGGCCGGCCGCCTGGCCTCGACGAGCATCGACCCCGAGGTCCTCAACCGGTGGACGACGTTCGACTATGACGCCGTCGGCAACGTGGTGGGCACCAGCCACGGCGCGGACGGCACCGGCGCGACCGACCACGTCGAGTTCGGCTACGACAACGCGTCCCGGCTCGTCTCGACGACCGTGTTCGGCGACGGCACCGACCGGTTCACCACCGCGCTCACCCGGGACGCCCGCGGCTTCGTGACCAGCACCGTCGACCCCCGCGGCTACACCGCAGGCTCCCCGTTCAACACCGCCTACGTCACCGACCAGGTCACCGACACCGCCGGCCGGCTCGTCCAGACGGTCGCCCCGCCGGTCCAGGTCGAACAGAACGGCGCCGCCGCGACGACCGACCGGCCGTCGGCCGAGGTCGGCTACAACACGTTCGGCGAGCTGACCCAGAGCCGCGACGCCCGCAACCAGGTCACCTCGACGACATATGACGCGGCCGGCCGGGTCACCCAGGTCGCGCACCCGTCCTACACCCCGCCGGGCGGGACGGCTGTCGTGCCAACCGAGTCCTGGACCTACGACGACGCCGGCAACCCGCTGACGCACACCGACCCGCGCGGGAACACGACGACCACCGTCTACGACAAGCTCGGCCGCGTCGTCGCGGTCACCGACCCGCAGATCACCGGCCAACCCGACGCCGGCGTCAGCCGCTACCTGTACGACGACGCGAGCAACCTGACCGCGACCGTCGACCAGAACGGCGCCTGGATCTTCTACGCCTACGACGACCTCGACCGGCTCTGGGCCGAAGCCCCCGCCGAACGCAGCCCCATGGCGGCGTTCACGACCTACTTCGACCACGACGACGCCGGCGACGTCACCCGGGTGTTGCGCCCGTCGAACTTCGCCACCGGCGCCTCGTCGACCGCGGTCTACAACGGCGCCGGCGACCTCGTCGAACAGCACGACGAAGCCGACAAGGTCACCGCCTACACCTACGACCAGTCCGGCCGCACCACGTCGGTGACCGACCCACTCGGCCGGTCCGTGCACTACAGCTACGACCGCGCCGGCCGGCCGACCACCACCGCCCAGTTCTCCGACACCAACACCCAGCTGCGCTCGACGTCGGTCGGCTACGACCCGGCCGGCAACGTCACCTCCCAGACCGACCCGAACGGCCACCCCACGACGTTCACCTACGACGCCCTGGACCAGCTGCGCACCACCACCGTCCCCGTCTCGTCCGGCACGTCGATCACGACCAGTGCCGGCTACGACCTGGCCGGGAACCGCACCAAGCTGACCGACGGCCGCGGCAACGCCACCGTCTATACGTTCAACAGCCTCGGCCTGCCCGAGCAGACCATCGAGCCGTCCACCACCGCCTACCCGAACGCGGCGGACCGCACCTGGCGGGTCTCCTACGACCCCGGCGGCCTACCCGTGACCCAGCTGGAACCCGGCGGCGTGACCCGCACCGCCAGCTACGACGAGCTCGGCCGACCCACCGGCGAGACCGGCTCCGGCGGCGGCGCGGGCGCGGCGTCCCGGACGATGGGCTACGACCTGGTCGGGAACCTCGTCGAGGTCGACCACCCCGGCGGCTCGCAGCTGTTCGGCTACAACGACCGCGACCTGCTCACCGGTGCCTGGGGCGACGGCGGCACCTCGTCGTTCGTCTACGACGAGGACGGCCGCGTCCAGCAGCGTTCCGACCCGGGCAGCTGGTCGGACTACTACTACGACGCCCGCTCGCGGCTCGTCGCCGTCGGCGCCGCGATCACCGGCGACACCCGCGGCTACGACTACGACGACGCCGGCCAACTCACCTCGATCGACTACCACGGCGGCACCGGCGCCACCCAGTCCTACGACTACGACCAGCTCGGCCGCCTCACCGACGACACCCTCACCGGCCCATCCGGCACGCTGCGCGGCCAGACCTACGCCTACGACAACAACGACAACCTCACCGCCACCACCATCACCGGCACCGGCGTCGCCGGCGCAGGCACCCAGACCTACGCCTACGACTGGGCCGACCGCCTCACCTCGTGGACCAACCAGGCCAACGTCACCAAGACCTACGGCTGGGACGCAGCCGGCAACCGCACCTCCAACGGCGGCACCACCGCCACCTTCGACGCCCGCAACCGGCTCACCTCCGACGGCACGGCCAGCTACACCTACACCGCCCGCGGAACCCTCTCGACCCGCACCGCCGGCCCGGCAACCACCACCGTGTTCGACGCGTTCGATCGGCTGACCAGCCACACCGCCGGCCCGACGACCACCACCTACACCTACGACGGCCTCGACCGCATCGCCGCCCGTAACACCAGCCGCCAGTTCACCTACGACGGCCTCGACCTCGAACCCGGCATCGACGGCAACTCCGCCTACGCCCGAGACCCCTCCGGAGCCGTCATCGGCGCCGGGACCGAAGACGGCGCCTGGGCCACCATCCAGAACCTCCACGGCGACACCGTCGCCGCCTTCACCACCGACGGCACCCTCACCGACACCAAAAACTACGACCCCTTCGGCCAACCCCTCACCCCCGGCAACACCAACCTCCAAACCGGCTACCAATCCAGCTGGACCGACCCCGACACCCACCTCGTCAAAGCCCAAGCCCGCTGGTACAACCCGGCAACCGCCACCTTCCTCACCCGCGACACCGCCCCCCTACCCTGGACCGGCACCGCCGCCGACAACCGCTACACCTACGCCGCCGCAAACCCCACCACCCGCAACGACACCAGCGGCTACGCCAGCAGCGACAACGGACACTGGGACTATTACTACTGCGGCAGCCTTATCAATCAGCTGACTGCCAAGTGCAAGAGGTGGATTCCTGATAAGACGCCGCCGCCAGCCCGAGCTTCCCCTGGAACTGTGGAGATGATCGGCTGGGTCAGGGCCCTGGTCTGATCTGGCGGGCTGTGTCTGGGTGTACCCGGCGCCGCGCGTCTCATGGGCCAGGCTCCCTGCCTGGCCCTGTTTG